>JGI24709J26583_10000305_pt1 | contig 41095 bp, 37 predicted proteins | sample BioPla2DNA1_FD_26583 | JGI IMG/M metagenome (IMG submission 26583) | reverse complement strand
TGCTCAGTCAATATAGCACCGCTATGTTTCCTTCGCCAAGCTTTGCCAAATCAAAAAATTCGCTACAATCTATGCGCTGCTTTAAACTGAGATAAGTATAAGTTCATTTATTTAAATATATGTAATTGGGTAAAGACCAAACCAGTATTTATTGTATATTTACAAATTTAACAATACCAGAATCCATTCCATACTGCTTAAGCGCGCCAAAAAGATTATTTCTATCGCTTGCGTATATATGGGGTATATTAAGGCATTCCATTGCAGCTATGAGCACGGCTATTCCCGTTGGCAATATATCAACCCTATCATGCGGAACGCCTATAATATTGCTGCGCTTCTCCTTTGGGGTAGTTGCAAGTTGTTTAAGCGCTTCTTTGGCATAATCTATGCTTATTTTAACATCGCTTTTAAGCAGAGAATAATCGTCGCTTTTTATATACATTCTGGCTATTACACTTGCTGTGCCGCCTACAAAATACCATTTGTCAAAATTAAAATTGTCGCAATTTACAAATACTCTCTTTGCCTCATCTATTGCTTCTTCTGTGCTTTTAACAGATGTAACATCATGCATATTATATAATCTAAGCGCGCCCATCTGAAAGCTTAAGTTCTTATTTTCACAGGCTATCTCAGTTGAGCCGCCGCCTATGTCTATCATTGCATATGGTTCATTTTCATCGCCCGCGCCTATATATGAAAGCCTTGCCTCTTCCTCGCCTGAAAGCGTCTTTAGGCAAAGCCCAGTTTTTTCCTTTATAGCTTTTATAAGCTCATATGCGTTTTTTGTGTCCCTAGTCGCGCTTGTTGCAGCAAGGCATATTGCCTGTGCTCCCAGATTTTTTGCTTTATTGTATAGCTTAAGTATAAGCTGCGCCATATCCTCTATAGTATGTGCGCTTAAATAGCCTTCGCTATTTAATGAAGATAAAAGGCGGGTTTCGTGCCTTTCCATATGAGGGCGCAAAAATAAAGGTATGTCTGCAACGAGCATCCTTGTTGAGTTTGAGCCTATAATTATAGCCGCAAGCTTTTTCATTTGTTCTTAAATTCTTCAGGAGGGCCTTCTGCGCCCCAGAGTACAGAGGGGTTTGTTATAACAAAGCGTATTTCGCCGGGCGCAATATAGCCGTACTCCGTGCGGGCTATGTTTGCTATATAAGCGTCGCTGCCGGCTCTTTGAAGCTGGTCCTTAAGCTTTTGAAGATGTATCTGCTGCATCTCTGTCTTGTAGCGGGTTTCAGATAGCAGCAGCTCCTTTTCTTTTATCCTATCGTCAATGCGGCGACTTATCATGGCGCTAAGCGCAATAAGCACAAAGCACAAAGCAACCACAGCCACAACAGGTACTCTGTACCGTTTGTGCCTCTGCCGTCTTTGACCTCTTTTTTCCTTGCGCTCTATCTGCTTTTCCACAAACGTCCCCCTTTTATTGCATTTTATCTTTTTTGACTGTTTTGTGCAAATAGTATGATTGTATGTACTTTAACATTTTGAAAATATGTAGGGAGATAATATATTTCCGTTCGTTTATTACCTATACACATATATTCAACACAAAATCGATTATGCGTTCGCCAAACCTGTAATTGCGCGAAAAGTGTTCCCGTAAAAGCCCTTTACAAGAACTTGTGTTCGATATATAATGCATACAGGGGGTGGAACGATGCGAACAATATTACACTCTGACGCTAATTCTTTCTATGCAAGCTGCGAAATTGCAAGGCGACCTGAGCTTAAACACAGCCCTGTTTCTGTTGGCGGAAGCGAGGAAATGCGCCACGGTATAATACTAGCAAGTAATACCGAAGCTAAAAGCTACGGAGTAAAAACGGCTATGCCCCTTTGGCAGGCGAGGAAGCTCTGTCCTAATCTCACCATACTTCCGTCGGATTTTAAGCACTATATATCAGTAAGCCGTAAGCTTAGGGAAATGTACGATGGGCTTAGCCCCGTGGTTGAAAACTTTGGGCTTGATGAGTGCTGGATAGATTTAAGCTCAAGGGGCATTACCCTTAAAACAGGGGAGGAAGCCGCGCTATACCTGCGCGAAAGAGCCAAAAAGGAGCTAGGCATAACACTTTCTGTGGGGGTTAGCTACAATAAGGTGTTCGCAAAACTCGCCAGCGATTATAAAAAACCTGACGCTACTACGCTTATAAGCGAGGACAACTACAAATCCATAGCATGGCCGCTCCCCGCAAGCTATATGATATTTATAGGTAATAAAACCCGTCAGAAGCTTAATAAATACGGCATACGCACCATAGGCGATGTAGCCAAAACTCCCCCTGAATGCCTTAAAAATTGGTTTGGTAAGCTGGGCTATATGCACCATGCCAACGCGAACGGGCTTGACAGAAGCCCCGTAATGAAAACAGGGCATGAAGCGGATGTAAAAAGCATAGGTAACAGTACTACCACCCCAAGGGATATGAGGGATTTAGAGGATGTAAAATGCGTGTTTACTATACTTGCTCAGTCTGTATCAACTAGAGTTCGTGAAGCCTACCTTAAGGGCAAATGCGTATCAATATCTGTTAGGGATACAAACTTAAATATAAGCGGCGCGCAAAAAACTCTGCCGCGTTATACTGCTCTTTGCAGAGATATAATAGACAGCGCAATGGAGCTGTTTATATCAAAGGGCTTTGAAAAACACCTCCCGCTGCGTTCAATAGGCGTTAAAATAAGCAGCCTTGTTCCATACGATGCTCCCGAGCAGCTAAGCATATTCTCCCCTGTAGATACTAAAATAGAAGCGCTTGAAAGCGCGGTGTTTAACATACGCAAGCGCTACGGTATACATGCTGTGCAGCTTGGAAATGTACTGCTTAAAGATGATTTTTTATCAATAAACCCTAAGGAAGAACATACGGTGCATCCTTTGCCGTTTTTTAGTGGGTAATTGGGGGAGGAGTGTAAAAAAATTCCCAAATTGTAAATAAAAAATTTCGTTAAACTATAAAACATTCATGATAAATGTAGTCAAAAAAACCTTTTAGTAAAATATAAATCATAACTAATTAAAAGGAAAAAAGACGGTGTCCAAAAGAGCTACGCATTTTCAAAAGCAAAGTGATGAGCAGAATATTTGGAAGCAGGGGAGTTTAAGACTCCGCATACCGGTTTAATTGACGGATATGTGGCTTTCGTGATGGGGTTGATAATATTTTCAAAAACGGGCATACTACATATAATAGATATCGGAATCATTTAAAAACGCTTATTGTATTTGTTAAGACCTTCATGTAAGTATAAGGTTTGCGTATAAAAAAAGAACAGGGGTGATTGCATTATGCGATGGCTGACGATTGGACAAATGGCGAAGCTGAATCAGATATCTGAACAGACGCTTAGGCTCTATGATAAGGAAGGGTTACTCTTGCCTGTTAACCGTGGAGAGGATAATCGTTATCGTTATTATGATATTAAGCAGTGCGCTGTACTTGATATGATTCGGCGTATGAAATCGTTGGGAATGAAGCTGAAGGATATCAAAAACTATCTGAATAACATGGATGTAAAATATTTTGAAAATTTTCTGCGTCATAAACAGGATCAGATTGACGAGCAAATCAAAGCGCTGAAGGCACAGCGTAGGGCGGTGGAACGCACTTTGGAAAGCCACGAGAGTTATCGTAACGCACCGCCTGATGGAACGATTGTGCTGGAATATATCGGTAAACGTCAGATGTATTGCGTTGACACGCACAAAAATTTTTATGATCAACATATTGAAGTCTATGAAGAAATTTTGCGCGAACTGCGTAACCGATTAATAGAGGACGAGCTGCCGCACATCTACTTTTGTAACGCAGGAACAATACTCCGAAAGGAGAATCTTATAATCGGCCGTTTTTATTCTACCGAAGTGTTTGTCTTTGTGGATTGTGAATTTGTGTCGGAAAAACTGATTACCACTGTTCCTGCCGGTAGTTACCTTTGCATCTATTGTGATGATTTTTATAAAGAAAAAGACTATGCACAGCGTTTGCTTAAGCGTGTAGAACAAGAACAATATATTATTAACGGAGATTATCTCTGTGAAACGGTAGCGGAGCTGCCGGTAATTGGAAAAGAGAAGCGGGGCATGTTTCTGCGCTTGCAAATACCCATACAATTCAGCTGAATAATTTGTGATATTTTTTTCGTTTTAGGCTTGACCTTATAGCGACAACAACCTGTATACTCATAGAAGCAAGAATCATTCGCTCGGTACCTATAGTTCATTATAGGGGAAAAAGGGGGGAGTTTAATATTTTATTGACTTAAAACAGTAACGCATTTAAAAAGGAGGAAAATTTTGCCCTTCAAAAGGGAGCAGACAAACATGGCGTAGCAGCACTGCCTTTGGATAAGTAGCCAAAGTAGGTGCAGGACAAAAGAATCGCTACGACTATGTAGTACGGTTTGGGGTTAATAAAAAGACAAGAAGAACTTGATCGGTACCTGCCATTGATTACGAAAGAAAAAAGGAGAAGAGTATCATGAATTGTGAAAAAATACGTGTTGTACAGTATGGTTGTGGGAAAATGGCGAAATATACATTGCGCTACTTATATGAAAAAGGAGCGGAGATTGTAGGAGCCATTGATATAAATCCTGAAATCGTTGGTATGGATGTAGGCGATTACGCTGAGTTGGGCGTTAAGCTTGGGGTAAAGATAAGCGACAATGCAGATGCAGTACTTGACAGCTGCGATGCTGATATTGCGGTACTTACTTTATTCAGTTTCATGGATGATGTTTATCCCTATTTTGAGCGCTGTGTCAGCCGTGGGATTAATGTTGTTACGACCTGCGAGGAGGCGATTTATCCTTGGACCACAGCTTCTGCTATTACCAATAAGTTGGATAAGCTGGCAAAAGATAATAATTGCACTATTGTCGGCTCTGGTATGCAAGACATTTTCTGGGTCAACTTGATTGGCACGGTGGCGGGTGGCGTACATCGTATTGATAAAATTGAGGGCGCAGTCAGTTATAACGTAGAAGATTATGGCTTGGCTCTTGCAGAAGCTCACGGAGCGGGAATGACTCCTGAGGAATTTGAGGAAAAAATCGCTCATCCTGTTACGTTGGAACCGGCATATGTGTGGAATTCCAATGAGGCACTTTGCAACAAGATGGGTTGGACCATCAAATCTCAAACTCAAAAATGCGTGCCCTATTTTTACGATAAAGATCTGTTTTCACAGACGCTGAATAGGACGATACCGAAGGGACAATGTATCGGTATGAGCGCAGTGGTTACTACTGAAACCTTCCAAGGTCCGGTGATTGAAACGCAGTGCATCGGCAAGGTTTACGGTCCCGATGATGGAGATATGTGCGACTGGAAGATTACCGGCGAACCTGATACAACATTCTTTGTTAAAAAACCTGCAACGGTTGAGCATACCTGTGCTACGGTAGTCAATCGTATTCCCTCTATCCTGAATGCTCCGGCAGGCTATGTGACGGTTGAAAAACTGGTGCCTGTGGAATATCTATCGTATCCTATTCATTTATCCTTGGAGTAATCTTTATTAACGTTAAAGAAGTGGCTGTAGCAAAAATATAGCCACATAATCCTAAAAAAACAGAGTCTGAAGCAGCAAAAGTTGCAGCACAGGCTCTGTTTTTAATAGAATTTCCGCTAAAATACTGCGATTAATACTATTTGCGACTTAGCTTTCATGTTCATTACCGTTTTATTATTCTAAAAAATAAATTTTAAAAAGTGGTTGACAAAATTAAACAAGTGTGATAACATACGCGCCGGCTAATGAAACCGGCCCGCCGGCAAGGTTAGCAAGAAGCCTTGCCCTTTGGAAGGGCTTTTTTTAAAGGAGGTTGGAATGTCACAAACTAAACAAGGCTACGTACCCAAAAATGGAAAACATGATATTGGTTATCTACCGGATGAAAAGCCTACTGCTGTTAGGCTTTTTCTTTATGCGCTTCAGCAGGTAATCGTCATGTTTCCGGCAACCGTTACAGTTGCGCTGATAACGGGATTCCATGTTTCCACAACAATATTTGCAAGCGGGCTTGCGACAGTGTGCTTTGTGTTTATCACAGGCGGAAAGATACCCATGTACTACGGCTCAAGCTTTGCGTACCTAACGGCAATCGCATCGCTTGTAGTGGCAGAGGGCGGCACTATGGGGGCGCCCGGCACCTTCATACTGCCAACTGAGCTTATTTCAAAAGCGCAGTTTGGTATAGTGCTGTCCGGCTTTGTGTCGATTTTTGCCGGAATACTTGTACGCATAGGTGGAATGGAAAGGGTTGAAAAGATACTCCCCCCCTGCGTTACGGGCTCTGTCGCCATGGTAATAGGGCTTACACTTGCGGGCAACGCCGTAAGGGATGCGGCGCCTATGATGGATGTGGCAGGCAATCTGCTTGAAGGACAAACCCACTGGATATGGATTATATCCTTGACTACTCTAATTTCAACCGTACTCTATACAAAATACCTAAAGGGCGTGCTGGGGCAGTTGCCGCTGCTGCTCGGCGCAATAACCGGCTGCCTTGTGGCAGTGGTAGTAATGCTGCTTGGCGGCGGTAACTTCTTTAGAACCATGCCCGAAGGCGCGCTTGCGGCATCCACATGGAAACTGGGAGATGGCAGCATATTCGCCCTGCCGGCATTCAGCTTGCCTAAGCCTAACATGATGTCGGTTATATCAATAATGCCGATAGCGATTGCAACCATACCCGAATCAACCGCGCATATATACCAACTTGATACCTACGTAAACGACCTTGCAAAGCGCAAGGGCAAGCCCAGATACAAAATAGCGGAGATGCTTGATAAAAACCTTATAGGCGACGGGATTTGCGATATGATATCCGGCGTTATAGGCGGTCCTGCCGGAACCAACTACGGCGAAAACATATCCACCATGGCTATAACCAAGGTATTCTCAGTAAGCGTAATGCTTGTTGCGGGGATTTTAGCTATGGTTATATCCTGCTTCACTCCCCTTATAAACTCCATATATGCGATACCGCAGGCTGTAATAGGCGGGCTTGAAATATACCTCTTCGGCGCGATAGCGGCGCAAGGTATAGCGATATTCATAGATAAGAAAGTAAGCATGTTCGAGCCCAAGAACATAGCGGTAATCGCCACAATAATGACACTGGGTCTTGGCATAAACTACGGCTTTGGCGGAAACATAAACTTCTTAGGCATAAAGATACCAGCAGTTGCAGGCTCTGCAATATTCGGTATACTTCTAAATGCTCTGCTCAATTTGGGAGATAAAAAAGAAAATTCTGTAAAGGCGTAAAGCCTTAATACAAAACAAGATAAAATCCGGCGTATGTATTGCGCCGGATTAATATTTATATTAGGTTCATTGTGCTATAGGTTGAGTAATAAAAGTAAGGTATATAATACTTGTCTTAGCCTAAATCAGCTTTATCTTGTGCGCCTTTTCCGAATTGTCTTTGCTTTGCTAAGGCGCTATAGCGCTGTTATGTTTCCTTCGCCGAGCTTCGCTAAATTAAAAAATTCACTACAATCTATGCGCTGCTTTAAACTGAGATAAGTATAAGCGTTTGTATAAAACAATATGCACCCCTTTATTATGTAGGGGTGCAATGTATTTGCTTATAATTAACTGTTTTCGTGTCTGTCAGACCTTCTGCGCCTTGGCGGGGTATCCGTCTTGGGTTTTAAAGTATCGTCCTGTGAGGGCTTGGCGCTAGTAGTATCCGCCTTTATAGGAACTCTGGTTGTTTGCTCAATTTGTGGCTTTTGCGAAGCAGATTGAAGTGTCTGCCCGCTTCGCTGCTCTTTAGCAGTACCCTGCGGTGGCTGTCCTGCGGGTGGTCTATATTGGGTAGTGCCCTGAGGCGTTCCAGCCTGCGGTGGCTGCCCTATGGGCGGTCTATATTGAGCAGTGCCCTGAGGTGCTCCGGTCTGCGGTGGCTGTCCCATGGGCGGTCTATATTGAGCAGTGCCTTGAGGCGCTCCAGCCTGCGGTGGCTGTCCTGCGGGCGGTCTATATTGCACTGTGCCTTGAGGCGCTCCAGCCTGCGGCGGTTGTCCTGTAGGCGGTCTATATTGAGCAGTTCCCTGTGTACTTATTGGCTGTCCCGGACGGGGCGGAGCTTGTTGTCCCGGGCGGGGGGGTACCTGTCCTGAAGGCGTTCTGGGTCTTGGGGGAGCATAGGGGCTAGTGCCGGGTTTTACAGGGTCATCACTCTGTATTCTCTTGCGTTTTGCAACCCTTTGTGCCTCACGCTGCTGATTTTTTCTGTACATATAGTAGCCGTAATAGCCGCCTGCGCCAAGCACGGCGATTATTACAAGCACAACTATGCCTGTGGGGAATGAACTTGTAGGCGCATCGCTAGGCAGTTCCGTTGCCAATGGGTTTATGCTTACTGTGCTTTCCGGGCTTCCTGTGGGCGTGGGCGAAGGAGTTACTATTTCTTCAACATTAGGAGTTGGGCTGCCAAGTGGGTTAAAGGGTTCGTAGCTAACTTGCGCTAGGCTTGGATTAGTCCAAACCTGCGTATTAAAGTCTTCAACTGGGGTTATGTTTGAAGGGGTTTTTATACCGGGGGATATTTCATTTGATGCGTTGGCATTTATATATGCATCGCTCTGGAGAAAACGGGTAAGTTCGCTCATTGAAAGCACATTGAAATAATCTCCAAGTACATATCCTTCAGTGCCCGCTTGATTTATATGGTACCAAGTCTTGCCGTCAGGAGCCTGCTTGCTGCCTATAACAAGCGCGAATGCGTTCTTATCCATCATCTTAATGTGTGCGGAATCAAGGCTTGCATCCTTGCGTAGTCTAACCTTATCTGCGTTCACATAACCATAGCTTGAAAGGCTTGAGGCGCTTGGACCAATATTAGGCGTTGCGGCAGGGGGCAGAGTGGCTCTTAGCGATGCAATGTAGTCTTTCTCTTCCTCGCTGTTGAGCAGCCTTAGCTGGTCATTCCTTATAAAGCCGTAGTTTTCCTTATAGCGGGAAATATGCCATATGTTGCCTCCGGCCATATCCTGCCCGTATACCTGTACTATCTCATTTTTAGGCAGCCAGTATATTATCTGTGAGTTGGTGTCCATATTGGCGCGCAGAGGGGCGTTCTCACCAAGGGTGATTCCAAAGCCTGCGTGTTGGCTTAGAACTGGCGCCTTAGTTGCGGGTGTTACAGGCGCCTGCAGCGCGTTTAGGTAGGGAGCTGCTTCCTGTGAGCTAATGCGCCTTAAAGCATCGTCCGGAAGATAGCCGCTCTGCCTTATGGGAAGAGCATCCACCATGTTCCATGCGCGGGAATCCACATAGGCTTGCCCTGTAACCATAACTATTGTATTTTGCGGGAGTCTGGCGATTTCAAGTTCGTTTGAATTGCCAACGCCCGTTGTTAAGGATATTTCCCTATTTGTAAGCGCATAGCCAAGGTACGAAGCCGGGGGCGTTGTTTCCTTAGGCGGGGCTGTGGTAGGTGCGGGTTCTTTAGTGGGTTCTAAAGTAGGTACACCTGTTTGCTCCGCTGGGGGAAGGGTTCTTATAGGCGCGGGTGAAGGCAGTTCCGACTGCTTTTTATCGCTATCGCTTTGGCTCATAAGGTCTATGAATTTTGCCATTACAAAGCCTTCGTTGCCGTCTACGAGCACTGCATACCAAGGGTCTGCGTCAACAGTCTGCTGTTGGAATACGAATATATCATCACCCTTGTTAAGCTTTNCAACACGTTTTGATGAGGTGGTCATCTTGCTGCGTATGTTTACACCGCCTACATTTGCATTCGCCCAGCGGTTTATTGCAACACCGTCTACTATTGAAGAGGGTGCGGGGGTAGGTTTATCCGTGGGTTTAGGAGTGTAGCCGAGTGCGCTTTCAGCTTCTGCCTGGCTTAGCACTCTTGTTACATTTTCCCTTAGGAAACCTTCTACACCGTTTATCTCTACCTTGTACCACATTTCATCTTGATTGTTTGTAAGGCTGCCTGTAATATGGGCAAGGTCCTTCTTGCNTACCACGCTTATAACATTATCCTGCGATACCTTAGGCTCAGACCTAAAGTTAATATTATCCGAGCGCGGGTATGCGTAGGCATCCATTGAGTTTATGCTATAGGGGAAAGGGCTTGCTGAAGGCGCATCGGTTGCAGGCAGCGCCTCATAGTAGAAAATTACGGTATCACTGGACAATGTACCGTCCTTAGATAGTATAACTTCCTGCTCAAGAGGTTCTTTAGCCTTGTAGCCATCAGGGGTCTGCAGGCTGTTTTTTACTATAGTAGTGCCAACCCTTACAGATATTTGTTGATCCGGCGCTATGCTCTTTCCATCGTCGGAAAGATACCTTATAAGAATATTAGCGGTTCTATCTACACTTAAATCCTTGAACAGGAACACTATTTCAGAGGGAGTTGAGTTGCCTTGATTGTCAACAACAACCTGTTGCCTGTCAGTGCCTGTAAGCTCATATATATTGCTGTCAAGCTTGCTAAGGTCGGCTACAACTATGTTTTCCTCGTTTTCAACGCAGCTTACGGCATCTTCGACTATGTTTTTGCCGAACTGGTCCCTATAATATACCTTTACAAGCGCAACCTTAGGCGCAGGATTAGATGTTGGTTCATCCGTTACAACGCCAACGCTGCTGTAGTAGAATATTATAGAATCGGGATTTGCAGAACCTGAGGAAACTATAACGTACTTTGTATCGGATTCTCCTTCTTTAAGCGCATAGCCTTCTTTAAGGTTTTGCGGGGAAGCGGTTATAGAGTTGGTTCCGTCCTTGCATTCCAGTTTTTGGGAAGAGGCGACGGGACTTCCTGTTTTTTCATCTAGGTAATGCACCATTACATCAACAGGGGTACTTATTTCTTTGGCGTAATAGAATTCTACTGTGTAAGTTGTCGCTTCATCGTAGCTAGCTGTAACTATATACACGCTTGGGCTAATTATCTCATAGCCGTCAAGCAGGTTTTCAGGGTTGGCGTTGATAATATTTTCACCAATATTAAGGCTTATTTTCTGAGACTTTGCGACCTCAATATCCGTTCCTTCTTCAAGGTATCTTACAGTAACCGTTGGAAGATTAAGCTTAGTATAGTAGAACTCTACAGACGAGGGATTGGCTATTCCCAAGGCATCTACCTGTACAAGTACAGCATCTACACCGTCAACAAGTGCATAGCCTTCTTTTAAGTCTGAAGGAAGCGCATACACGGTGGTCTGCTCATTTGTAGGTAGAGTTTGCTCCTGTGCGCTTGCTATTTCAGCTCCCGTGTCCTTATCTATAAACCTTACTATTATATTTACACTTGTGGGAGCTTCTGTAGGTTCTTCAGTTTGAGGAGCGGGGGTTTCAATAGCTGCATAATAGAATATTATTTCACTTGTGCTTGGGTTGCCTGCTTCGTCTACGTATACTGTTTGCTCTTGTACATCAACATTATAGCCTTCAATGTTTTCAGCATATACTGTCTGCTGTTCTCCGGGGTATAGCTCTACAGTTTGTGGGTTTAGTATATTATTGTTATTAGCGATATCAACGTATCTTACAGTAATCTGCGCCTTCTGAGGTTCAGGTGTAACTATTGCGCTGTAATAGAATATTACTTCAGGCGTGCTTGGGTTGCCCGCTTCATCTACATATACGGTCTGCTCTTGTACATCAACATTATAGCCTTCAATGTTTTCAGCATATACTGTTTTTTGTTCTCCGGGGAACAGCTCTACAGTTTGTGGGTTTAGTAAATTATTGTTATTAGCAATATCAACGTATCTTACAGTAATCTGCGCCTTCTGAGGTTCAGGTGTAGCTATCGCGCTGTAATAGAATACTACTTCAGCTGTGCTTGGGTTGCCTGCTTCGTCTACATATACTGTTTGCTCTTGTACATCAACATTGTAGCCTTCAATGGCTTCAGCATATACCGTCTGCTGTTCTCCGGGGTATAGCTCTACAGTTTGTGGGTTTAGTAAATTATTGTTATTAGCAATATCAACGTATCTTACAGCAATCTGCGTCTTTTGCGGCTCGGGCGTAGCTATTGCGCTATAGTAAAATACTATTTCAGGCGCGCTTGGGTTACCTGCTTCATCTACGTATACTGTTTGTTCTTGTACATCTACATTATAGTCTTCAATGTTTTCAGCATATACTGTCTGCTGCTCTCCGGGGAACAGCTCTACAGTTTGAGGGTTTAGTAAATTATTGTTATTAGCAATATCAACATATCTTACAGTAATCTGCGCCTTTTGCGGCTCGGGTGTAGCTACGGGAGGGGGAGGCAATTCAACAAAGGTTGAAACATATAATGAAAAATCCTTTAGTATATTGCCTATTTCATCAAGTCCTTGGAAATAGACGGGTATGTCTTCTAGCGCTTGAGAAGTTCCCTGCTCAAGCACATTTAGCAGAGGCGTACCATTTTGCAGGTTGAAGCCGCCTTTATAAACGCCGTTAAAGTCGGTAATTTCTACAGTGGCGTTTTGCAAGGCTTCTTCGCTTATATAAAGCCAGTATGCGTTTTCGTAGCCTGGGTACATTATAGGCTGCGCCTGTGTAACCTGAGGATTACCCTCAGAATCTGTCCAATGGATATTTATTATAATTTCAGCTGTCGGTTGTGCGGCGAATGCGCCTGCCGCCATCACGAGCGACAGTAGCAGTAACAGCCACAGAATTTTATTAAAAACATTTTGCATATGCTGTTTATACATGCTGAACCTCCTTAATAATGACAAGAATATTAATTCATTACAATTTTATGACAAAACGATGCTTATGTCAATATCTCAAAAGGGAATTTACATTATAATGCAGTTGAAGTTTACTTGAGAACTGGTTATAATGATCGTATTGTATACAAAGGGGGGAATGTTTTTCTTGAAGAAGTTTATTGATGCCTTTTTTAATATGGAGGCATTAGTACCTGTCAAATACCGTAAGGGACCGCTGCCCGATGGCAGGCATGCTTTTAGGGTGGTTCTCAATATGGCAATTCCGTCCATCGCTGAGATGGTGTTCATGAGCCTCATAGGTAGTATAGATACTATAATGGTAGGTCAGCTTGGAGCTAATGCGCTTGCTGCTGTCGCCCTGCCTGCTCAGCCCCGTATGATAATGCTAAGCGTATTTTTTGCCCTTAACGTAGGTGTTACTGCGATAGTTGCAAGGCGCAAAGGGGAGCAAAGACGGGATGCGGCCAACCTTACGCTTAGAAACGCAATAATGCTTGTGGCATTTATTGCGCTTATTATAATGGTGCTTGGGTTGGTGTTTGCAGAACCGCTAATGCGCCTTGCGGGAGGAAATACCAATACCCCGGATGATGCAGAAGTATTAAAGGGCGCAGTAACTTATTTTAGTATAATGGCATGGAGCCTTCCTGTGAGCGCTATCAGTATGTGTATAAATGCTGCGCTTCGCGGAGTAGGCAACACTAAAATTACCATGCAGGTAAATATGATAAGTAATATTGTAAATGTAATATTCAACTACCTGCTTATAGGCGGCAAATTCGGTTTTCCGCGCCTTGAAGTCGCCGGCGCTGCAATCGCCTCTGTTATAGGAATAGCAGCAGGGGCTTTGCTATCCCTTTGGGTGGTAGTACAGGGCAAGGATACATACCTGCACCTATCCAAAAAGGACTCTTGGAAAGTTGATGTGCCCGCAATGAAAGGCATACTCAGAATAGGCGGCAATGCTATGGTAGAACAACTTAGTATGCGCTTTGGCTTCTTTCTTTATTCCCGTATCCTTTACGGACTTGGCGTAGTTCTATTTGCTGCGCACAATATTGCTATGCAGTTTTCAGGCATAACATTTAACTTTGCAAATGGTACTGCGGTTGCCGCAACATCTCTAACAGGACAGAACTTAGGTGCAAAGCGTGCCGACATAAGCATGATGTACAGCAAGCTTTCATTGCGTTTAGCTCTTATGATATCGGCAGTTGTGGGAACAATTATAGCGGTATTCCGCTATCCACTAAGCACGCTCTTTATAGATGCCGGTGCAGCAAACGCCGATATAGTAATTAACGCCGCTGCCGGAGCATTGCTTGTAATAGCCGTTATACAGCCTTTCCAGATGAGTAGTGTTGTAATATCGGGAAGTCTAAGAGGTGCGGGGGATAACCTATATGTAGCCGGAGTTATGGCGCTTTGCGTAAACGTAATCCGCCCAATAATGGGTTACCTTGCGGTATATGTATTTAAGTTCGGGCTTGCCATGACTTGGCTTCTAAGCCTTAGTGAAATCATATTGAGGGTTGTATTCTTCTTGCGGCGTCTAAATAGCGGTAAGTGGATGCAAATACAAGTATAGTAAGAGTAGTCTATATATGTTAAAGGAGCTGTCGCATTAGCAACAGCCCCTTTTGAGTTAAAAAAGTTTTAGAAAAGCGCTATTTAAAATATTCTTCCGCTGCTCTTGCAAGCATTTCTACGCCTATTCCGGTTGCGCCAAGGGGTGCTTTTGCGCTTGGTTTTTCGTGGTAGGCGGTGCCGGCTATATCCAGATGTGCCCAAGGTTTGCCGTGGGCGAACGCGCGGCAGAAAAGCCCGCCTATTGCAGTACCTGCAAGCCTGCCGCCGCTGTTTTTAATATCCGCACGCTCTGACTTGTTATTTTTGGCTATGCAGTCATATGCGGGCAGCCGCCATATTTTATCGCCAGATTCTTCGGCTGATGCATTAAGTATTTCACAAAGCTTTTCGTCATCGCCAAGAAGAGCGGTTATTTCATCACCCAAAGCCACTACAGCTGCACCTGTAAGCGTGGCTATGTCTATTACAGCATCTGCATCCAGTGTGCTTGCAGCGTAGCTTATGGCGTCAGCTAGCGTGAGCCTGCCCTCAGCGTCTGTATTAATTATTTCTATATATTTGCCCGAGTGAGAGGGTATTATATCCCCATTCCTGTACGCATGACCGGAGACCATGTTTTCACACGCGGCGACTATGCCGTATACATTCGCTTTTACGCCGCTTTTGGCGAGAACATACATAGCGCCTATTACAGCCGCTGCGCCGGCCATATCGCAGAACATTGTGTTCATTGAAGGTCCGGGTTTTATCGCATATCCGCCGGAATCGTACATAAGCCCTTTGCCTACAAGCGCAAGTTTTTTATCGCTATCAGGGGCGTTATTATATTCCATGACAATAAAGCGGGGAGGGGTGTCGCTTCCTTTTGCTACCGAATAGAAGGCATGGAGGTTCATATCCACTATCTGTTTTTCGTTGTATACTTTAACGCTGAAACCCGCTTCTTCTCCGTGTTTTTTTGCTTCATTAGCAAGGCAATCAGGCGTCATCACATTTGCAGGCTCATTTACAAGGCGTCTTGCAAGGGATATGCCGTCCGCTACTATTTTAGCCTGCTCAAGCTTTTTATTTTCAGAATCCAATTCAAAGCCCTCTCCTAAACATAGGCTTATATTAAGCGGGGCGGGTTTGTCCGCAGGTTTATTTTCAGGCGAAATACCGCTTGTTACATAATTTGTAAAGCCATCATTTGCAAGGTGGAGTTTCTTGTATATACCGAATGTAAACTCTGCAAACTCAGAACTTATTGCAAGCGAAACTTCGTTTAGTCCCTCTTCTTTGCAAGCGGAAATTATATTTTCAAGCGCTTCTTCAATGTTATCATAGCATAGTTCTTCCTCTATTTTAAGAAACCAGCGGCGAATTACCTTATCACCCTGTATATGCTGGGTTTTGGCTAGCTTTCCGCCCTTTAAGCCGAAAGCTTTTGCGTTGCTATATGCGCTACTTGAGAGCTTTTCTAAAGCTTCGTCCAAGTGGTATAAGTACACAATAGAGCTAAGTTTACCCGACTCAGCCTCGTTATACATAGATATTTTCAATTTAATTCTCCTTATAATTTTATAATTTTTTATAATAATTTATAAATGCTCTGCCTGATATGTCGGCTATGTCATCATCGCTAAATGAACCGCTGTCTGCTAAAAAGCGTATCAAGGCAGGAAAGTCCTCGGGATTGTCAAGCCCTATGGGTTTAGTATCTATGCCGTCAAAATCGCTTCCGAAACCCACCTTGCCGCTGCCTCCAAGCTCATACATATGCTCTATATGTTTAAGCACGTCCAGCATATTCGCCTCGCCCTTTTCGTTTAAAAACGCGGGGCAGAAGTTTATACCCACAAAGCCGCCGGCGTTAAAAAGAGCCACAAGCTGCTCATCGCTTAAATTGCGGCTGTGGTTACACAGCGCCTTTGCACAGCTGTGCGAAGCAAGCGGAGAGGAAAGGGCATGATCAAGTACATCTTTAAAGGCTTTTTCACTTATATGGGAGAGGTCTACCGCTATTCCAAGGCGGTTCATCTCCCTAACGCATTCCTTTCCGAGGTTGCTTAAGCCCCTTGAAGTATCGCCCATATGGCAGGAGGCGAATTTATTATCGTAGTTCCATGTGAGGGAAGCCATACGCACGCCTTTTTTTCTGTATGCTTCAAGCAGGGAAAGGTCATCCTCAAATACCTCACTGCCCTCTATGGACAGCATGTATTTTACCTCGCCCTCTGTGGCAAGGTCGGGGTCATCAACTATATCAAGACCCTCTTGCCTGAGCTCATCGGATATAGCCATCATACCTTCTATTGTATTTATTATAGTTTTTTTATCGGAAGATGTGCCGACGAACATGGCAAGCGTCTGTAAGCCTACGCCGCCGCATTTAAGCCTTTCGGGGGTTACATCGTTATTTGAACCCGGTTCTTTAAGCAATCTGTAGAGCGTATCACAGTGCGCATCACAAATAAACATTTTATAGTATTATTCCGCGTTAAATGCTTCCAGTTCTTTTACCAGATCATCGCAGTCGTCTGAATAGACTTCAAGAGTTATAGGTTGAGAAAGGTCTAGGGAAAATATACCGAGTATGGATTTTGCATCTACAACATGCCTTCCTGCACGCAGGTCCATATCGTAGGGGTAACGGTTTGCTATGTTTACAAATGTCTTTACTTCTTCGGCAAAGCTAAGTTTAATAGGTATTGAACGCATAAAGCACCTCCAAATTCATTTGTATAGATAATACAATCTTTCCACCGGAAAAGCAAGACAGTGAAGGGGTTAATTAATAAATATACAATTACCTGTTTGGCATCGTTTGATGTATGAGTCTGTTTTAGTATAATTAATATAATCAGCTTACAAAATGCAATAATATTTTTCAGATAAAATACTTGTTAGCCAAGCTGATTTATGCTAAAATAAATGCATAAACGAACGATATGCATTTAAAAGTACATATTAGTCTAATATGTACAAAAAAGCGCATATAAGTCAATTATCCCTCTAAACACGCATAATGTAAGTAGCTGTCAATTTGGTAAAGGTCTATGAGGAGGTTATATGGAGAACTATATTGCTGTAATAGCCGATATAAAAGAATCCAGATTGATTCAGGATAGGAAGTTCATTCAAGAAAATCTACTGAAAACCCTGGATAACATCAACGAAAAGTATAAAGCCTACATAGCTTCTAATTTTAAGGTGAGTTCCGGAGATTCTTTTCAAGGACTGCTTAATAATGGATACCATATAATGGATATTGTAATCGGGCTGGAAATGGAACTATATCCATTAAAACTTCGATTTGGAATAGGTATAGGTTCTATTGATACGGAAATATACAAGGACAACTCAAACTTGGTCGATGGTGAGGCTTACCATATAGCCATAAACAAACTAGAAGAGGTAAAAGAATATGAAAACAAAAAGGAAAGAGTTATAACTAATTATAAAATAGGCAAATATGGGAGCGATTTATCTTTAGTAAATTCACTCTTTTCTTTGGTAAGCATAATTAAAAACAATTGGTCTGAAAATCAGGTTCAGGTTATAAAAGCCTATATTGAAAACGAATGCCAACAGCAAAGAGCGGCGGAGCGTTTAGGTAAATCTCAATCTACCATAAGCAGGTCGCTTGAGAATAGTCAGTATTATTCTCTCAGTAATGCTTTTGAAGTGTTAAATAAAGCCATAGAAAAAGAGAGGGGTCTGTATGAATAGTATGCGGGGTTTGGTTCTTATACTGTTTATTTCACACTTCTTGGGAGATTATTATCTGCAAACGGATAAAATGGCTGAATCAAAAGAAATTAAGCATAAGGATTTGTTTTTGCACTTTCTAATCTACCTAGTTCTATCTTCAGTTTTGGTGTTTATCTTTTATGGAAGTGATTATTTAATAATACCGATAATAGTATCCTTTGCCCATATGGCTATTGATTTTATAAAGGGCAAAAAAAAGCCTAAATATCAAAATTCTAAATTCAGTATATATGCGCTGGATCAACTGCTGCATATAGTTTCAATCATTGTGATAGCTTATATCTTTGCAAACAAATCTTCCCTCGTGTTTAATTTGATTATAGAGAGTTTTTTGAATGATTTTTCAATAGATACAGCTATTTTAACTGAAAAGATATTGGCTATAATTATTCTTATAAAACCTGCGAGTATAAGCGTGAGTTTGTTTCTGGAGGGTTTTGATTATGAATTTTTAGATAAAGACACTTTAAATAAATCTGATGACAACAAAGGCAAACAAATAGGCTTAAAAAATGCAGGTCACACTATAGGCGTTTTAGAAAGGCTTATTATATATAGTTTGGCAAGTGCGGGACAATTTGCCGCAATAGGTTTTATATTAACCGCAAAGTCAATAACAAGATATGGTAAAATCTCTGAAGACGCAGCATTTGGAGAGTATTATTTAATAGGTACCTTGTTCAGCTTAATGTTAGTTATTCCATTGGTTTTAATTTTATAGTGCAATTTTGAAAATAAATCGGCTAATTTCTCTATATATAGATTTCCTGTCTTGTTTAAGCTGTTCTTTACTTGTTCATTCGTATTTATTATACATAGCGCGGCTTTACACAAAAAGTTATATTTGGTATACTTTCATAAACAAATGTGCATTGCACAAAGGAGGAATATTTTATGAGAAAACTACTTGCAGTTTTGCTGACTGTTGTGCTCAGCATTAACTGCGCATTCGCACTTGCCGAAGGCATTAAGCTTGGCATAGTAACGCCGGACGCAGACCACGGCTTTACAGGTGAATCCGTCGCCCACGCAAGGGCAGAGGCGGACGCGCTTAAAGAAAGCGGCGCTATAGCTGATTACCGCATGGCTGTTGGCAACGAAGCGGCAAAGCAGATACAGGGTCTTGAAGAGATAATCGCTTGGGGACCGGATGTAATTATGCTATGGCCGCATGAAGGCGACCAATTACGCAACGCCGCCCAGCAGATTGTAGATGAAGGCATACCGCTTGTAATCTATGACCGCCTTATCGAAAACTTCGAGGGCATGGCAGCGGAAATAATGGGAGATAACTTCAGCATAGGCAATAAGATGGGCGAATACCTGCTTAAATACTACGAGGAAGACCTTAAAGCGGGAGAAACAATAACTTACCTGCTGTTCATTGGCGACAGCTCAACCGTATCCAAGCAGCGCACGCAGGGTATGCTTGACATACTCGATGCCAGCGAATATAAGGACCAGTTTAAGCTACTTCAGGAAGGCTTCCAGACCGACTGGTCTAACGCTAAATCTCAGGAATTTATGGAAAACTGGCTAAGCACAGCGGACGCAAAAGATGTTGAAGAGCTAGATTTAATCGTAACCCACGATGACGAAATTATAGACGGCATTATGGCAGTTATCCGCGATGCGGACGAGCTTAAAAACCTAAGGCTTCTAACTTCTGTCGGCGGCAGGCGTGAAACTTTAGCGATATTTGACACAGTTGAAAAGCCGGAACTTGTAACCTACTTCTTCAGCCCCTCTATGATAAGGGAAGCCATAAGGCTGGGCGTAGCCTGCGCCAAGGGCGAAACCTATCAGGACCAGGAAATTAAAGGTCAGCTGTTCCTTATTCCCACTATAGAAATAGACAAGAACACAGTTGAGGAATACCGCAACAGCCAAGACTATATCGATCGCTACTCTATTTTTGATTAATATTTTAGGGAGTCCGGATATTTTTCTGGGCTCCCTTATGCTTTGAGGATATTAATTTGTTAGCAGAGCTTAAGGAAATAGTTGTCGACTTTGGCCCTGTAAGGGCGGTTGACAATGTTAATTTTAGTGTGCGCCCCGGCGAAATACATGCGCTGCTAGGGGAAAATGGCGCAGGCAAATCTACCCTTATGAATGTGCTTGCGGGCACATTTCCGCCTGACAGCGGCAGCATATATGTAAAGGGCGAGCCTGTGCGCTTTTCTAGCGCAAAAAGCGCTATGGATAAGGGCATTAGGCTTATACATCAGGAGCTTAATCTATGTAATGACCTTAGAGTGTACGAAAACCTTTACCTTGCTCAGGAAATAAAGGGCAAAGGCGGTCTGCTTGATAGCAAACAAATGATAGAATGCGCTCAGCGGGTTTTTGAAACCATGGGCGCAAATATAGACCCTAAAGCCCCTGTATCAAGCCTTCAAACCGCCGAAAAACAACTGGTTGAAATTGCCCGCGCGCTGCTTTTTTCCTGCGAAATTATAATAATGGACGAGCCTACAACTGCGCTATCCGGCAGGGACATTAAGAATCTATTTAATATAATGCGAACCCTTAAAGCAAGGGGCGTGGGCTTTGTTTATATATCCCACAAAATGCCGGAGATATTTGAAGTGTGCGACACCTTTACCGTGTTAAGGGACGGTAAGTGGATAGCCGACGGCAATATTGCAGATGTAAATGAAAAGCAGATATCCGAAATGATGACAGGTAAAGCGCTGCTTGAAAGCGACTTTGCCTCAAGAAAAAGCAATGTGCAGCCTGAAATCGCGCTGAGTGTAAACAATTTAAACAGCGATGGTATAAAGGATATAAGTTTTGAGCTTAAAAAAGGGGAGATATTAAGCGTTACCGGTCTTCACGGCTCGGGCAGGGACCAGCTCGCGGACGCTCTTTTTGGTGTGCAAAGCTATACTGGCGAAGTTATTAAGGACGGTAAACAAATAAAGGGCGGTATAGAAAGCCACCTTAAGGCGGGTATTGCCATGGTGCCGCGCAACCGCAAGGAGCGCGGAATACTTAACGACCTTAGCATACTTGACAACCTTTCCATGGGCTTTTTCAATACGAAACTTAAATCCCTTCTGATATCCCCTAAAAAAGAAAGGGGACGTTTTAGGCGCCGCCAGCAGGACCTTTCAATAAGAGCGGATAGACCTTCTAACCCAATAACATCGCTATCCGGCGGCAACCAGCAGAAAGTTATACTTGGCAGGTGGCTTGAAGCTGATGCAGACATACTCCTGTTTGACAACCCTACGCAGGGAATAGACGTCGGCACTAAGTACGAGATATATAAGCTTATGCTTTCGCTGTCTGCACAGGGTAAATCTATAATAATGTTCTCATCCGAATTTGCCGAAATAATGAAAGTATCCGATAGATGCATAGTTATGTTTAGGGGAGAAATAAACAGAATACTTAATCGAGATGAAATAAGCGAAGAAAGCCTCATGTATTATTCTACCGGGGCTATAATAGAGGAAAAACAACATGCCTAACAAAAGACAACAGACCGATGCAGGTATATTTATAAAAAAGCTTTTTACACAGTACAGCTATATAGTATCTTTCGTGCTTATAATTATAATCGCTATGGCGGTAAACCCCAATTTCTTCAGGTGGCGCAATATTTCTAACATATTTACCCAATCCGCAACTACTACGGGTTTAATTGCCCTTGGTATGACTATGATTATATGCGCCGGGCAGATAGATATTTCTGTAGGCTCGCAGGTTGCGCTTATATCTGGCTTTGGTATAGAGCTTTTAAACCGCACGGAAAGCATATGGCTTATGCTGCTTTTTTGCGTAGCAATGGGAGGCGTAATAGGCACGTTTAATGGGCTGCTTGTTGCAAAGGGGCGTATGCCGGCGATGATAGCAACGCTAGCAGTGCAAACTTCCGCAAGAGCCATAATTAACCATTTTGGGCAAGGGGGGCCTTTTACAGTTGCAGGCGGCAATGCTAATGCTCCGTTTTATGAGAGCTTTAGAATGGTATCATCAGGCGGGATAAGCGTTTTCGGCAACAGGGTAAGCTATCCCATGATAATATTTATATTTATGTCCGTAGTATTTGGCGTTATTATGCGAAGGACTAAACTTGGCAAACATATTTACGCTGTAGGCAGCAACGAAGTTTCCGCCAGAATGGCAGGCGTAAATGTTGATAGAACAAAAATAATGGTGTTCGCAATAACGGGGCTGCTCTGCGGGCTTACAAGCTGGCTGTATTCATCAAGGCTTATGGCGGTTGCCGCCGCAAATGCGGGCAACCAGTTTGAGATGGACGCTATAGCCGCTGTTGCAATAGGCGGGGCAAGCATGTCAGGTGGGCGCGGCAAAATAATAGGCACATTCCTTGGTGTGTTAATGTTTAAGATAATAAACAACACGCTTGTCGCAGCAAATGTACCCACATTCTTAACAGGAGCCATATCAGGGGCTATAATAATAGTTGCTGTACTGCTTCAAAGTCAGAGGGATAAGAGAAAGTAATATGGTATTAAACCATAGGAGGTATATATGTATTATGCAGGTATAATAGGCTGCGGGAAAATTGCGGAACTCCGCCACGCGCCTGAATATATAGAGTGCGAAAAAGCCAATATTGTGGGTTTCTATGATATCAATATTGAAAAAGCCAAACGCCTTGCGCATATGTTTGGCGGCAAGGCGTACTATAGCCTTGAGGAATTGCTTGCGGACGATAGAATAAATATAGTAAGCATTTGTAACGCCAACACCGCCCACGCAAGGGATACTATTTTGGCGCTTAAGGCAGGCAAACATGTGCTTGTTGAAAAGCCCATGGCTACAAGCTATGAGGATTGTGAAAACATGGTTTCCTGCGCAAAGGAAAACGGCAAACGCCTGCTGCTTGGGCACAATCAGCTTTTTGCAAGCGCTCATGTAAAGGCGAGAAAGCTCATAAAGGACGGCGCAATAGGAAGACCGCTTGTATTTAGAACAGTGTTCGGCCACCCCGGTCCTGAGTGCTGGACGGGCAACCCCAACAGCTGGTTTATATCAAAAGAGAGAGCGTTCTTTGGTGTACTTGGCGACCTTGGCATACATAAAATAGACCTAATGCATTATTTACTAGATGATGTGGCGGTGTCTGTAAGCGCAAATACATCTACGCTGGATAAGCGCAACCCAAAGGGAGAGCTTGTAGATGTAGAGGATAACGCAAGCTGCCTTATAGAAATGAGCTCAGGCGTGCAGGGTATAGTGCAGGTAAGCTGGACATTTAACGCAGGAGAGGAAAACTCCACCCGCATATACGGCACTGAAGGCGTAATGCGCCTGTATGATGACCCTAAGTACTCTCTAATAATAGAAGAAAAGGGCGGAGCGGTAATAAAAATGCAGCTTGACAGCCTTACATCAAACGAGGAGCAAAACACAGGCGGCAGAACTAGCACAGGCATAATAGATGAATTTGTAAGCGCTATCACAGAGGATAGACCCTCAAGGGCAGACGGAAAACAGGCGCTAAAGGCTATGAGGGTGGTGTTTGCAGCTATAGAATCTGTTGAAACGGGGAGAAGGATTAATATATAATAACTTTGCTACATATGTAGAATTATAAAAAGCGCTAAACACTTGAATGTGAAGCCCTTTTTTGAGTTTTACCGTATATAGAGCGTTGCAGTTGCTTGCCAGTTGCAGGGTCAACACCTAGGGTATATCTACCTTCCCATGTGCCATTAGGGCGTTGGCGTATGGAACCCATGCCTTGTGGATTGCGGGTTTTTTTCTTTTTAGGGGCTTGGTTTGTCATTGTTTTTTCCTTAGATAAAAAAATAGGTTTCGAGTAGTTTCGAGTGTTTTCGAGTAATTAACAAGTTTTTATTGTGAGTTGGCTATAAAGCCTTGTGTGGCAACACTTTTCAACCTTTCGAGTAGTTATTGAGTAGTTTCGAGTAGTCGCAAAATAACTGTTTAATGCGAATATAAAAAGCGTTATTCGCAGAATATACAGAAAACGCGAATATGTTCATAGTAGTTCATAGTAGTTCGCAGTAGGTGGGAGTAATAAAAATAGGGCGTAGGTATAAGCTACTCCCCGCAGACGTTACCATAAGGCTGTTTTTTCTGATAGTGTTCTTGTGCTAAGTTTTGAGCAGGGGCGGTGTTATCGGCGTTTTTTGTAGTTTCAATGTTTTGTGTTGGTGTTTCGTTTTCAAGTTCTTTTAACTTTTTTTGTATTTGTGTTAATTTACCCAGAATTACAAAAATAAGTGAAGGCAAAACAGCAGTAGTTAATATTGCCATTGCACCTGTTATAGTTGCAGCACTACCAGACGAACGACCGATGATAGCAAAGAATAAGTAAGCAGCAGCCAAAATGTACCAAAACATTATATGTACCTCCTAATAATTATTAATTGTGATTAGTTAAAAACAGATAGCATAGTAAATTTATATCCGTTGTTTTTTTCAAAAGAATATTCATATGCACCGTATATATAGCTTTGTTTTGCGGTGTTGAACGAAGTGTTTGTAATTTCATCAAAAGCAATGTTTTTAAGTATAGTATCTAATATGGCAGGGTTATCGTAATATTCCGGCAACATAGCCATAATGCTTGAGCGCAAGCAGGATATAAATGTGTATTTGTTTTCCGAATATTCTTTTTCAGATACCTTTATTTCAATTTCTTTTATGTAGCTGTTACCTTTATCGCCATATATAGAGTACCTAAAATCAGAGCCTAAAAGTCCCTTTTCATAGCTCACGCCATACAGAAAGCCGCCATTTTCCAAGCCGCCAAAATCATATAGAGTTTTGTGTATATCGTGATGTTCTGCAGGTAAGTAGTTTTTAAAGCTATTTAAGTAAACATCATATGTGGGGATTATAAGATAGTCATTAGTTGAGATGTTCATTTCAGCACATATAGGCGGAACAATCATCATACAAACAATAAGCAATAGTATTAGTGTTCTTTGTTTTTTAATCATGATATCTCCTTTCGTTTTGTTGCATTTAATCTGCCATAAAAGCAGGGTGTAAGTATATGCCTTTAGTATCGCAGACATTTATAATATCTGCAAGCGCATTTTCGGGTATATCGGTTTGTTCGGATAGCTCCCATAATGAATTACAGCCTGTATTGAAGGCGTTTTTTATGTTGGGAATTAAAGATTGATAGGCGTAAAAACGGGCTTGTCGTTCAGCTTTACGGTTGATTACAGATGATTGATTGTAAATAGTACCGACAGTTTTGTCATGGTGAGCGATTTCTTCAAGCAAAACGATTGTTTGAGTGGCGATAGTACGGTGCTTGTTAATCAGTATCATGTATTGGTTAGGGGCAAAGCGAATATACAGACCGCCTAATGCATCGTGTTTTTTTAGTATAGTACGGTCAACAAGTATACCCTTCTCATAGGCTATTTGTTCTAGTATTTCATAATCGGTCATTTGTCATTTAATAAAGGGAGCAAAGAGCGTGTTTGAGTGCGGATAGCTTCTTTGTGTTCGTATATATCATTTACGCAGTCAAGATATATTCGGGGTTTACCTTCAATTACCATGGATTTTTTCTTGCGTTCAAGGTACAAAAGGCAGATGGTAAACGAGCGTTTTTCAACAAACACACGCAGGTAATATTTGGTATCTACATATTTAACAAGGTCAACATCAACAATATCATGTACAAGGGATTTTATTATGGTATAGGCTTCTAGTTCTTCAATGGTAGTAATGATGGGGTTGCTGTTTTCAGGGGCAACAGTGGGCGTGGGTGTTGGTTCGGGTGTTTTGGGGGTGGATTTAGCATCGTTGTAAGGTGTTCTATTTAAGGCTTCCTGAAAGCGTTCATTCATAAGGTCATGTATGTATTGAGTGTAGACATTTTTATATAGGTCAACAAATTTTTCATATGCTTTGCGGGTATATTTGGGTTCGTAGAAGCTTTTAACGATAGGACGCAGAAATTCATAATCAGGTTCAATAGCCTGTTGTTTAAGGTATTCAAGCATCTTATTAGCATAGGACAATTGACTTGCTTTTTCATAAATTGTGTCAATATCGAAAACTTCTTTTTGTAGTTTCATTATATCCGGTATGTGCTGTTTTTTTATTTTGAGCAGGTTAATTTCTAAAAAGGGTTTTAAGTCCATAACATTTAAGGTATCAAAATCGGCAAAAAAGCGGTAAATGATACCATCAGTTAATACGCATATTTTAACGCCTGTTTGTGCGGCATAGTACTTGTATAACTGGTTTATGTGGTTATCAAGTTTTGTGCCGTATGTTTTAGCTTCAATAAGCAGTACAGGACAACTATCTTTTAATATGGCGTAATCTATTTTTTCATCATTTATGCCAAGTTCAGATGTAAATTCTGCCTGTAATTCATGTGGATTAAAAATATCATAGCCCAGAAAATGTAAGAAAGGCAGTACAAGCGATGTTTTTGTTATCTCTTCATTAGTAACAGCGGGTAGTTTATCTTTCAAGCCGCTTGTAAATTCATTCAGATTATCGGTGAAAACTTTTATATCAGTAGTCATTATAATTTCCTTATTTGTTCATTTTCTTTTGGTATAGGTCAAAAGCTTCTTGGATAATTTCTCTTACCCTTTCTTCGCTTACAGGTTTGTTTGGGTCATCAAGGTGAGCGGCGTATTCGGTGGTTTCGGGGTAGGTGTAGGCAGGTTCATCATCAACAACAGGCAACAAGTTTGTATCAACATTAATTGTTATATCTTCCTTGCCGAGTAGCATGTCAATACTTACCCCGTAGGCTTCGGATATTTTATATAGGCTATATAGGGTTGGCATACTTGAGCCTGTTTCATACCTGCTTAACATGCCTTTTGTGATATCCATCTTTTCGGCAGCTTGTTCTTGGGTTAATCGTAGGTGTTTTCTAATCAATAGCAAATTATTAGAAACAGTTGTTACAAGTTCTTGTTCAGTCATGATATTTCCCTCCTACTACTAAATGATACCATATTGGCGACAAAAAACAAGTTCCGTTTTGGATAAAAAGGAGGGGGAGGAAAAGATATCAGAGAATAACAGAAGAAAGGCAAAGACAATGTAAACAATCTAACGAGTCAAAATATATGAAGTAGATAATGAAATTTTTACTATTTACACACACGGATTATGCTCTGCTTTTACATGCCGTATAAAATCATACCCCATAATACTTAGAAATAATATTTAGGAAAAACTTAGCCGGAAGTATCTTTTGCAGTACAACAGAAAGCCTTTGAGATGGCATAGCAATAATATACCTAAAAGGCGGGTTTTTTCTTTCTATAAGCCTTGCAACTTTTTTTGCAAGTACAGCGGGGTCGCTTCCGCTTGCTTCATCGTGGTTTATTTTATCTACCACCCTTTTATATGAATCTTTATAACATTCGGGCAGATTTTGTTCAGTGAGCCTGTATACCGCTTTGCCTCCTCTGTGGTCGCCCGCTTCTATAAGTGTTACATGTATGTTGTGGGGAGATAGCTCCATATAAAGCGCTTCTGAAAAACCCTCTATTGCGTGCTTGGCTGCGCTATATGCGCCCTGATAAGGGCTTGCGAATAAACCGTTTATGCTTGAAAAGTTTATTATATGCCCCGTACTTTTCTTTCGCATATAGGGGAGTGCGCGCTTTGTCATTCTGTGCATGCCTAGGAAATTAACGTCCATTACTTTGAAAACATCGCTTGTAGCTATACATTCCCCGGGCGACAGGTGCAGCACACCTGCGGCGTTAAGAAGCGCATAAGGCTTTCCGTATATTTTAAGCGCACCGCTCACAAAATCATCACAGCTTTTTTCATCGCTTACATCTAAATATATTGTACTAAAGCCCGCTTCGTGCTTTTCTGCACTAAAACTCCTAGCCCCGCCTACAACCTTATAGCCGCGGCTGTGCAGCTCCTTTGCGCAGTAGTAGCCAAGCCCGCTAGAAGCCCCTGTAATCCATATTACTTTGTTTTCCATAAGCGCTCCTCCTTAAACTGCGTATTCACGAGCCATAATACCATAAAGCTATGTAAAGTAAAAAGCTATTGACAAACTGAACNNTGTTCAATATACTTATATTGAACAATGTTCCAAAAAGAGGGAGAGAGTATATGGATAAAGCTATTAAAAACAGTACGGATATAAAAGAAGAAATAATAAAAGCCACAATAGCGTTGATAGAGAACTCTGAAGGCTTGGTGGAAAATATTACTATAAGGGATATATCCAAAAAAGCGGGGGTAGCGGTAGGGCTAATAAACTATCATTTTGGCTCAAAGAAAAAGCTTATAGAGATATGCGTGCAGAGGATAATAAGCCATGTCATGAGTACTTTAGGTGATGAAAACCAAAAAAATATTAAGCAAAACAAAATTAAGCAAAGTATGGCGGCTTTTGTAACAAGCGTATATTGTTTTTTAGTTGACAATCCCGAAATTTCAAAGATATCTATGCTTGGGGATATGACAAAGCCCAGTGTAGACAGCAATTCATCTGTAAGCTACAGGGCTATATATAATGCGCTTTTCTATGAGGATAATCAAAATGTACGCAAAATAAAGGCGTTTTTGCTACTATCAGGCATTCAATCTGCCTTTTTGAACCGTGAAATAATGCATGAACTTATGGGCTTTAGTATGGATAATGAGGAGGATTATTATAAGTTTTTTAGCATTGTTACTGAAATACTCGGTATGGCATAGCTTTAACAATATTTAATGCAAGCAGTAAGAAGGGTAAATTAAAAACAACTGAAAGTGAGAGGTAATATGAAAAGGGTATTAATCATTATATTAGTGCTTATAGCTTTGTATTTTGTGGTGCAGGGCGTACGCTGTACAAATGGGGTTAATAATGCTAGGGAAAAGCTTAAAACATACGATGTGAATACTGCCAATCTATCTTATGGCGAAATACACTATATAGACGAGGGAGAGGGCGAAACCATACTTGCTGTGCACGGCATATTTGGCGGGTACGACCAAGCTTATGATGGTTTCAAAAATAGGGTGTCCAAAAATAGGCTTATTGCGCCATCTCGCTTTGGTTACTTCGGCTCATCTGTAAAAGGAGAGGGAACTCCCAAAGCGCAAGCAGAGGCATTTAAAGAGCTGCTTGACTACCTTAATATAGACAAGGTATTCATACTTGGCACATCAGCAGGGGGAACGCCCGCAATCCGCTTTGCGCTTGATTACCCTGAAAAGGTAAAAGGCTTAATACTATTCTGTTCCGCAATGCCTGTAAGTGAAAAGCCAGAAAGTTTTATAGAATATCAAGCGCCGCCGGAGCTCCTTCTTTCAGACTACGCTATGTATCTTATAAGCCCATTAATGCCAGCGGTTATGGGTATGCCTGCTTCAACGGTGGAAACCATATTGCCTGTGAGCGATAGAAAAGAGGGGGTAATACTTGACGGCAAATTTATAAACCCCGATATGGAGAGGAATTTTGAGGATTACTCTATTGAAAGTTTAGAGATGCCTGTACTTATACTACACTCTGAAAATGATAGTGTCGCAAGTTATGATAAGGTGGAGAAAGCTAAACACCGCTTTCCAGAGCTTACGCTTGTAACTTTCCCCGATGGCGGACATATGATGTTAGGACATGGCAAAGAAATAGATACTGCGCTTGATGATTTTATACATGCGCATAGATAATTGACAAATAATTTTTTAAATCGCCAGATTAATGTAAAAAACGTGTTTTACACAACAAAAAAAGCGCAATAAAGTATGCCGGCGCCGTTTTAATGCTGTATAAACTAATAAAAACGCCTAAAAACACGCAAAACAGTTATTGACATATGCCGAAAACCTGCTATAATATGGTTGATGGCATATGTCATAAACTGTGAAGGAGGTGAAATTATGCCAAGGATGGACGGAACAGGCCCTATGGGCGCGGGAGCTATGACAGGCAGAGGTCTAGGTAGCTGTAACAGCGCAGATGTAGCGGAAAACAGAGCCACCCCTACAAGAGGGTATGGCATGGGCTACATGAGAGGCTGTGGCAGAGGTTTCGCAAGAGGCGCCGGCAGAGGCATAGGCTTGGGCAGAGGCCGTGGCATGGGCAGAGGATTTGCCGCAGGCTACGTAAACCCCGAAAACAGGAAAGACCTGCTTCAAAGGCAGAAGGATATTTTGCAGGAGCAGCTCACTATGGTAAACGAACAATTGGAGAATCTATAATGCAAGTTGAGAATGCCGGAGGACGCTCCGGTTATTCTCAAAGAAGTGGAGGTGGGGTCTATGGCAAGGCCCAGAAAACGCAGGAGGGTATGCTCCCTGCCTGAGAATAGCAGGTTTGGTCCCTTAGGTTCGCCGCTTGGCGCGGAACTCATCAACATGACAGTAGATGAGTATGAAACCATAAGGCTTATAGACCTTGAGGGTTTCAATCAAGAGGAATGCGCCAAACAGATGAATATCGCCAGAAGCACAGTGCAGGGTATATATGTAGAAGCTAGGAAAAAGCTTGCGGAAGCCCTTGTAAATGGAAAAGTGCTGCATATAGAAGGCGGCGATTATAGGCTTTGCGATGGTCTGGGCGAAGGCTGCGGCAGAGGCTGTAATAGGCGAAGGCGCGGCAGATGGGGACAGTAAGACTAAGTTTAGCTTCATAACCTATAAAGCATTAATATTTATTTTGAAAGGAGAAAAACATGAAAATAGCAATACCTACTGTAGAAAAAACATTAAACTCAAACGTAAGCCCGTCCTTTGGACGCGCTGAATACTTTTTGATATACGATACTGAAACTAAAGAAAGTCTTTTTGTAGAAAATACCGCAAAGGACAGCCGCGGAGGAGCGGGCATAAAGGCTGCACAGATTGTAATAGACAATAAGGCGAAAGCTCTGCTTACCCCCCGTTTGGGAGAAAACGCGGCTGAGGTGCTTAAGTCCTCAAATATGAATATATATAAATCCATAGAGGGCACAGCTGAAAAAAACATAGAGGCTTTTACAGGCGGCAAACTATCGCTGCTTGGTGAAATACACGAGGGCTTTCACGGCCGTGGGCTTAAATAGCATGAAGATTGCCGTGCTAAGCGGCAAGGGCGGTACAGGGAAGACGCTTGTATCAGTCAATCTGGCGGCAGCAGCTGAAAAAGCCGCCTATGTTGACTGCGACATAGAAGAGCCTAACGGCAATCTGTTCTTTAAGGCTGAAAACATTATAGAAAACGATGTAAATGTAAAAATCCCCGAAGTTGACAAAAGTCTTTGCAATGGCTGCAGAAAATGCGTGGATTTTTGCAAGTTCAACGCCCTTGCCTATATAAAGGAGCTTATAGTATTTGAGGAAGTATGCCATTCCTGCGGTGGGTGTATGCTTGTATGTCCGGAGAACGCTATAACAGAAAAGGACGAACCCGTAGGCAAAATTAAAAAGGGGATATCGGACGGCGTTTGTGTGTATACCGGCATAATGAACATAGGCGAAGCTTCAGGCGTGCCTATAATAAAAAAGCTGCTTTCATTTGAAAAATCCGAAGGAAATAAGCTTACCATTATAGACTCTCCTCCCGGCAGCGCCTGCAATGTGATGGAAAGCATACAGGATGTGGACTACTGCGTACTTGTTGCGGAGCCTACGCTATTTGGCGTGCACAATTTAAGCATGGTGCATGAGCTTGTTAAAATATTTAATAAGCCCTTCGGCGCTGTGCTGAATAAAAGCCTAGATGGCGAAAACCCTGCGGAAAAATACTGCAAGGATAACAATATAAAAATACTTGCGAAAATACCCTATGATACAGAGCTTGGAAAGCTAAATTCCGAGGGAGAGATTATTGTAAGAAATGGCGAAAAGTATAGGGATATGTTTTCTACATTGCTTAACAAGGTTATAGAGGAGGTGCAAAATGCGGCAACTGTTAATACTTAGCGGAAAGGGCGGCACGGGTAAAACCACCGTGGCAAGCGCATTTATAAAGCTGGCAGATGCTAAAGCATATGCGGATTGCGATGTGGATGCCCCAAATCTGCACCTTATAAGCGATTGGAAAGAGGAACCTGAAATGGCGGATTATTTCGGTCTTCCAAAGGCGCATATAGATAACGAAAAATGCATAAGCTGCGATATATGCAGGCAGCATTGCCGTTTTGACGCTATATCAAATATTGATGATAAATACAGGGTAGACCCCTTTTCTTGTGAAGGCTGCAGCGTATGCGAATACGTATGCCCGCAGGGCGCTATAAACATGTTGCCTTCAATAGATGGGGAGCTTATGCTGTATCAGAGCGATGAAAGGGTTTTCTCAACCGCGCAGCTTAAAATGGGCAGCGGCACATCGGGTCTACTTGTAACAGAGGTTAAAAAGCGCATGAAGGAAAAGGCGCCTAATACGGATATGGCAATAATAGACGGCTCTCCAGGTATAGGCTGTCCTGTTATAGCGTCGCTAAGCGGTGTAGATATGGTACTAATAGTTGCGGAGCCTTCCATATCCGGTATAAGCGATATGGAACGCATAATAAGCACTGCTAAAGGTTTTGAGGTGCTTATAGCGGTATGTATAAACAAATACGATACCAACCTTGAAAAAACTAAGGAGATAGAGGAATATTGCAAAGAAAAGGGGCTGCCTTTTGTTGGCAAAATACCCTTTGATTTAGACGCCGTTAAGGCTGTAAACAGCGGAAAAACCATTGTAGATATTGACTGCGCTTCAGGTGAAGCGGTAAAATATATTTATGATGGCACTATGGATTTACTACTGAATGGAAAATAAAGGAGCTAAAAATGAGCGAGGGTTGCGATAATAACTGCAGCAGTTGTTCTGAAAACTGCTCGAACAGGAAAGAAAAAAAGACGGATTTTACTGCGAAACTGCATGAGAGAAGCAGCGTAAAAAAGGTAATAGGTATAATAAGCGGAAAGGGCGGCGTTGGAAAATCGCTCGTAACGTCCATGCTTGCTGTAAGCATGAACAAAATGGGCTACCACAGCGCTATACTGGACGCGGATATTACAGGTCCATCTATACCAAAGGCATTCGGCATAAATACCAAGGCAATGGGCGATAAGCATGGGCTATATCCAGTAAAAACAGATACGGGTATATCGGTTATGTCGCTTAACCTGCTGCTTGATAATGTTACAGACCCTGTAATATGGAGAGGGCCTGTAATAGCAGGCGCAGTAAAACAGTTCTGGACGGATGTAATCTGGGAAGATGTTGACTATATGTTCATAGACATGCCGCCCGGCACCGGAGATGTGCCGCTTACAGTGTTTCAGTCCATAGCGGTTGATGGGATAATAGTTGTAACATCTCCGCAGGAGCTGGTGTCTATGATAGTATCTAAGGCTGTAAAAATGGCGGAGATGATGAATATACCAATAATAGGCATTGTGGAAAACATGTCGTATTTCAAGTGCCCTGATAACGGCAAGGACTATAAAATATTCGGCGAAAGCCATATAGATGAAATCGCTGAAAAACACAACTTGAAAGTGCTTGCCAAACTGCCTATAGACCCTAGGATATCCGAAGCCTGCGACAGCGGAACAATAGAAAGCCTTGAAGGCGACCCTTTGCACGAAGTAGCTAAAATAATAGAAGAAATGGAGTAATATATATGTTAAAAATTGCAGTTGCAAGCGATAATAATAAAGTGTCCGAGCATTTTGGGCACTGCGTTGAATTTATTATTTTTGACGCGGAAGATGGTAAAATAATAAAGGTAGAAAATGTACCCAACCCCGGGCATAAGCCGGGTTTCCTGCCTAACTTCCTTGCGGATATGGGAGTTAATGTAATAATATCCGGAGGCATGGGGCAGGGCGCTGTTACAATTTTCAATGAAAGGAATATAGAGGTAATAGTAGGTGCAAGCGGGGATTCCAGTGCCGCAGCCGAAAAGTACCTTAAAGGCGAACTTGAGTATACAGGCTCAGTATGCCATGAGCATAACCATTAATAATTGTTTGGGTGATTTTAATAAAGCTTATGTGTATATAGATACAGTAATCTAAGTTTATGAAAAATCGAAAATAATAAAGGTAAAACCGCTTGAGCTAAGCGGTTTTATGTATGCGTTATATACTATGTCAAGTTATTTTTCAGGCGGCTTACTATATAGTATATTAGCTGCCTTTAAAGCGGGTTCAAGCGCCATATATACAAGCGGTGCCACCAATATTGCGAAAATGGCATTTACAAGAGAAGCGCCTAACATGGTTAGAAGCGTTGGACCTATAGTATTTGCAGGTACGGGGGTAATAAAGCGTAACTGTATGAAGCTTTTAAATAGGTAAAGAAATATGTAAGTTATGGAGCCTGCAAAAGCGGATATGTATATAAGCCTTTTTTGGGGTTTTTCTGTTCTATGTATTATGGAACCGCATATCATAGCCATTGCTGCCTTGTTAATAAATGTAATCCACCATTCTGCAGCGTACGCAGGAAAGCTTAAATCAAAAAGCGCAGAGCCTAGCCCGGCTGCTATGCCGCCGTTTACAGGTCCAAGCAGCATACCCGCAAGCAGGCATACCGCATTTGCGACATGTATTCTGGATTGTCCTATGGGAAAGCTTATGTAGTTTGAAGCAAACACCAGCGCGCTGAGCAGCGCAGTAAACACAAGTGAATATAGTGCCTTATTCTTGTTCTGCACATTAATCACCCCCCCTTGTGCATATTTTACCATAATAATAATTAATAACAAGACGTAGTATTTTTTGGTACAAAAAAAGCACAACTGTGAAGTGTTAATACACCACCTAGAAACCACTTTTTGAAAAATAGTTGACAAATTAAAAACAATTCATTATAATTTCGTCATATTAAGGGCGCATAAATGGGATAATTCACCACTTACGCGCCATTAGGAGGAATGGTCGTGCAACGCAGAATGCTGGAAGCGGGTCCACTACTTAAAAGAGATGGCACCCTCGTTGAGAAAGGCTATTCACAGGGGCTTATAAAAAGGCTCAATTCCGGCTTCATAACAGAAAAGCCAAAGCGCCTCAGGGGCTGGGAATGTTACCATCTGCTGTCTGACATGTGCAGGTTTAATATATCTGTATCGCAGGGTAGGGGCAGGGCATATTTAATGCTATCCCTGTTTGATATGGCTAGCGATAAGGTATACTCTTGCCTTAAAAGCGAAAATGCGGATAGTGATAAGCTTGGCGATGAGCTTGGCGGCGGGATGGTGCATATGATGGGTAAGCGTTACGAAATCACCATAAGAAACAAGGGCGAAAGTACCCATATATACGGCCATGTGTACGACTTTTTTGAAAAAACTCCTATGTTGTTTGACTTTATTTTACGGTTAAATCCTCTTTCTTCCATAGCTTACTGCGATAGTTTGCCAAAGAGGGAGAGCCTTTTTTACTATACGCTTAAAAGCTGCTGCTTAACTACTGATGGTAGAGTAATATTTGGCGACAGGGAATATCTATTCCCGCCGTCTGCCGCGGTATCCTGCGCGGATTCAACAAGAGGGGCGTTTCAAGGTAGATGGACAAGGCGAATAATAGGCGTAGGCGGTATAGTTGAAGGTGCGCCGTTTGGGTTAAACCTTGTAGAAGGGCTAAGCAACGCTACAACGGAAAACGCGCTCTTCTATGCAGGGCATATAAATAAGCTCGAAAATATAAGCATACAGGTGGCTACTGTAAACGGGAAGAAAGATTTAAAGCGCCCCTTAACTGTGATAGACGGCGCAGGCAGGCTTAAGCTGCTTTTTACCCCAAAGCTAAAAGGGGAGTTTAGAATAGGCGGAAGCCTTAAAGGCGCTAAGGAAAGCTATGTAGCCGGAAACCTTCAAGGCACAGCTCTACTTGATAATGGCAGGCTGCTCAATATCGCTAATATTCCCGCATTTTATCACGCTACAGATGCTTCATTTTAGGTATAAGTCTTTATAACAGGAGATTATACTATCTTTTTTTATACCCAGTGTAATATATTTAGTGTTGTCAGGGTCATATTCAAAAGTGCTTATATTATTTTCGGCAAACACATAGCCTTCTAAAAGTTTAAGCTGTACTTTTCTAACTTCTTTTGAAGGCAAGCCGTATTTTTTTCTTTTTATTTTAAGTATGCTGTTGCACATGTAAAAATCAAACCTATTGTACTTATTGAGTGTAAGTTCGGTTACGCCGTCATCTTCATATAGTGAAAATTCGCTTGTATCGTCCTTATCCGGCGGCAGTAGATATATAGTAAGGTTATCCCACAGTGCGTTTTTAAGCTGACTTACATTTTCCCATGTGGGGATAATAGCGCCTGAACGCACCATATAATGCGCCTTGCCGTCCATAGGAACGTTTTTTTGTATAGTTTGCCCGCCGTCATATAGCTTATTATTTCTTGGGTCATACCATTTTTCGCCCTTAGGTAAGTAAACCGTGGTTTCATGAGCGTTTGCGCTTGTTACAGGCAGTTTTAATATAAAGGGACCAAACATGTAGTTTATATCGTCATCGCGTATATTGCTGTCTTTTCTAAACTCATGCGCAAGCAGGCTCTCTACAGGTTCGCCTGTAAGCGATGCCCTTATAGCGCAGGAATATATGTAGGGCATAAAGCGGTAATGCTCTTTTATAAGGGAACGTATTATGGGGAGAGCGTCTTTATAGGTCCAAGGCTCGGTAGGCTCACCCTCGCTGTTCCAAGAGTGTATTACAAAGCGCATTTGGAATACCGCCGTTTCGCTGCTGCGTATTAGCAGTTCTTCACCCGGCATGTCCCCGAAAAAGCCGCCTATATCATGCCCGTGAAAAGGCATAGAGCATAGGCTTAGCGACAGCCCCATGTATTGGTTGTAATGCAGGGATTTATAATCGCTGCAATTATCGCCCGTCCAAGTTCTGGCGTAGCGCTGAAGACCGGCATTACCGCTGCGGGAGTATACGTATGGGCGCTTATCGGGGGCGATTGTTTTAAGCCCCTCGTAGCTTGCCTTGCTCATCATTACGGGGTATACAGAGCGGGTGTAATATGCGGGAAGCTCGCTATCTTCAAGTTCAATCTCGTTATTGTCATTCCAAATGCCTTCGCAGCCATGGTCAAAATAGTATTTTTTTAGGGATTCTTTCCACCACTGAGCAGCATCAGGGTTTGAAAAATCCATAAAAGAAGCCGCACCGCCCCAAAAATATTCAACATACGGTTTGCCGGTTGTGTCCTTAATATAATAGCCTTTATCGGCAATTTCATCATACCAAGGGTGGCTTAAAAGTATACCGGGCTTTATGTTCATTATAAGGTGATAACCTCTTTGTTTAAGCCCCGCTAAAAAGTTGTGATAGTCCGGGAACTTGTCTTTATTCCATAGAAAGGCATATCTCTTACCGTCGGCAGCCTTAAGGTATCCCGAAGAAAAATACATGCCCTCGCAAGGGATATCCTCTTTTTCGGTGCGCTCAAAGAAGTTGAGTACCCTTTGTTGCGCATCGTCTGCCTCTAAGTAGTTCATAGATGAACCTAAGAAACCAAAGCTGTATAGCGGGGGAAGTGCGGGCAATCCTGTAATATATGCGTAGTTCGCCACTATATCCTTGAGCTTTTTGCCTATTATTATAAAATAGTCAAAAGGACCTTCATCGCCTGAAACGCTGTAATAGTAGGGGCTTTCCCTGCCAAAATCCACAGCAGTAATACAGGGCTGCGGGAAGAACATGCCCAAATATCTATTATGTTCCTTTATATGCCTTATAAAAAAGGGTATGGATTTATAAAGAGGGTCGGAATTTTCTGCATCATAGCCTAGGGCATCGCGGTTAAACATCTGGTAGCGTTTGCCACGTCTGTTGGGCACGCCCGCCTTATCGCCAAGGCCGTAGAAAGCATCGTCTTTTTCCAACCTGAAGTTATATTTAGCGGATAGGCTGTCCCCTTTTTTAATTACCCGAAGCGGGGAAGACGGCACAACTAAATCCTTGCTGCCTATTATTCCGCCGTGCAGCAGTTTGTTTTTTTCATAAACCGATATAAGCCCGCTCTCTTTTTCTATACATATGCGCCTGTTTGAAGGGAGCTTAATTTCAAAATGTTCATCTTTTTCTTTTATGTCTGCAGGGAAATCATCTTGTTTTGATGCTATCATAAAATCCGAAGCTTTTTTTACTTCATCTTTTATATTTATACCGTCAAAGCGCCAGCTGAAGCGGTATATATCATCATTCCAGCGGGATATTATAATTTTTCCGCCTTTGCCTGAGAAAATAATATCTTTATCCGTTTGCTTGTAACCAGAGATATTCTTAACAGTTAATTTCATATTATTCTTTCACGTCCCCCTTAGCAGTGCAAGCCATGAAGTGTATTTATGTGTAACCAATCTACAATCCACAAGAAATGTGGAAACTTTCACACTTAACATGTTATCATATTGGGCGAGTAAATGGTATTGTTTAGCGCGGATAAAACATTGCAAAAAGAACTGTTTGACATATTGCGCCCAAAAAAGCATAATTTATATAGCAAACGGAAAAATTTATTTTGTTGTAGGAGAAATATGATAGGTACAAACAGAAACATAAATGAAGAGAGAGATTTAACGCGCTGGAATATGCGCCGAAAGGATGTTGAGGCATTCTATTATGAGCATTGCTATATTTCAAAAACTCCGGTACATTATCATATAGATTTTTACGAGATTTATTTGTTTTTAGAGGGAGATGTTACTTACCATGTGCATTCTGAAAACTATAATCTTTCCTATGGCGACATGCTTCTAATTTCTCCCGGAACTATACATTGGCCGGAAATACATTCTGCGCAGGATAACTACAAGCGGATGTTTTTATGGATTAACCCCGTATATCTTGAAAAAATCAGCTCAGGCAAGACTAACTTGGCTGATTGCTTTAGCGAAAGCCAGACAAAAATCAGCTTATCCGGTCCGGAAGTGTTAAGGCATAAAGAACTGCTTATATCACTTTCTCGCCTTGATGATGATAGCTATGGGCATGATTTGCTAAGACAAGCATATCTTACTGAAATAATGGTAAATATAAATTTAGCAGGGAAAAAGGCTATTGGGCTTAAAAGCGAAAACACTAGGCTTAAAAGCATAGTTAATTATATAGACGAAAACATATCCGATAGGACACTCTGTTTAGAGGGGATTGCAGATGAGTTTTTCCTTAGTAAAAGTACATTGTCTAGAACTTTTTCTAAAGGCATGGGCATAAATCTGCACCAATATATAACAAAAAGAAGGCTAAATCTGGCAAGAGAAAAATTGCTCGAAGGTATAACTCCGTCAAAGGTGATAGAGCTAATAGGCTATGGCGACTATTCGGCGTTTTATAGAGCCTTTGTTAAGGAATTTGGAGTTATACCAAGCAAAATAAGGGATATCTGATGCAGTGGCAAAAAGTGACACCGATAATGGTATTATTGCAGACAGTATTCGCTTGAACGATACGAAGTGACAGAAGTGTCACTTTGTGGTACGATAATGTCACTTTGGAAAGAGGTGATAAGACAATGAATCTTGGAAAAGAAACTGAAACCCTTGAATTTAAAAAATCAACGAGCGAGATAAAAACTGCTATGATTTCCATTGCGTCTATATTAAATAAGCACGGTATCGGTACACTGTATTTCGGGGTCAAACCCAACGGCGATGTTGTTGGACAGAATGTGTCGGAATCGTCTTTAAGAGATGTTTCAAGAGCGGTTTATGAGAGCATTAAGCCACAGATATATCCTGCAATTGATGAAATTTTGATAGATGGAAAACAATTGATAAAGGTTGAATTCAGCGGTGATAGCAAGCCATACTCCGCAGCGGGCAGATACTACTTGCGAACCGCAGATGAAGACAGAGAAGTAAGCCCCGAAGAATTAAAAACTTTTTTTGAAGCAAATAAATACCGCACAAAATGGGAAAACGGCAAATCCGACACTTTATCAAAACAAGTCGATAAACTTGCGGTAAAGTCGTTTTGGCAAAAGGCTATAAGTGCCGGGAGATTACCCGAAGGCAGGTATACAACGCCGATTATCTTAAAAAAGTTCGGTCTTGTTAAAGATGAGTATTTGACAAACGCCGGTGAAGTTCTCTTTGGCAATACAAGGCCCGTTTCTCTAAAAGTCGGTATTTTTGCATCGGATGAAAAATTGACAATTCTTGATATGAAATTATACGAGGACAATATTTATAATCTGTTGAAGACGGCTGAAGATTATATATTTAAGAATATACGATGGAAAGTTGAAATTATTGAATCGGAGAGGAGCGAGATTCCTGAAATTCCAACTGCAGTGATAAGGGAAGTTTTGGCAAACAGCTTTGCTCACGCAATGTATGGAAGCAGAACAAATCATGAGATATGTATTTATCCGGGTATGATAACCATATATAGCCCCGGAGATTATGCCAGCAGATATAAACCGGAAGAATATATAAAAGGCAATGTGGAGTCTGAAATAAGAAATGCTACAATCTCGAAAATTCTGTACTTGAGCAAATATATAGAGCAGTTCGGCAGCGGTTTTAAGAGAATAGATAGCCTATGTAAAGATTCCGGAATTAAGTATTCTTACGAAAACAAAGATAATGGGTTCAAATTTATATTATACCGATCACAGGTTCAAAGTGACATTTTGGATGTCACTTTGGATGTCACTTTGAACGGAACAGAGAAAGCGGTATATGCTATTTTAAAACAAAAACCAGCTTCTTCAAGAGAAGAAATAGCCGATAAGATTTCTAAAACCGTAAGGACGGTTCAAAGAGCACTCAATTCTCTTGTAGAGAAGGGTTATATCAGGCGTGTTGGTTCTAAACAGAATCCAGTATGGGAAATATTGAAATAAGGTTAAAAATAAAAATTAGAAATTGTGCAATCAAGAAGGTATATAAAAGCAGTATTCGGAGGTAGCAGGAGAATATGAAATATAATATAGATAAAGAATTGAATAGTTTATCAATGTTCAGTGGAGCAATGGTAGTGCATTTATATCCATTGGTGAATATTGTATATAGATTAAACAACTGCAAATCAGATAGTTTTGTCACTGTTAAGAAATATTCTACGCCGGGATATTTGGGATCAGAACGATCAACTTTGGTCATTGAA
>JGI24709J26583_10000301_pt1 | contig 41213 bp, 36 predicted proteins | sample BioPla2DNA1_FD_26583 | JGI IMG/M metagenome (IMG submission 26583) | reverse complement strand
TTTAATGCAACTGGCTGTCATATGAAAAACATTTAGACCCTATAGCTTTGCGTCATAGGCTTTCGCCTATTTTGCCAATAATAATTTTAATTAAAATATTAGTTAAATTGTTAAACTTGTTATAAAAACATTNTTAAAATATCATATAATATAACATCANAAACATNGATTTTCAACAGGTGGTTATTATGTTACTAGTTATTGATAATTAAATCTAGCACAGGCTTTNTATTTGTTTGAATTTTTAGCTATTATATAATCTTTGAAACTATATCGAACAAAATTANCATTGTTAGAACTGGATGATACACTGCCTCCTTTTAGGAAGGATAGTTGTCAAAGTATCATAAGTATTATATGATAGGTTTATCTTTATATTATTTACATTGGAGGAAACGATGATTCAGACAGAAAAATTTTATAGATTTTTAGATAACTCTACATCACCCTTTTTCGTAATAAAGAATAGTAGTGAGATCTTAGACAAGGCAGGCTTTAAGTGTCTATCCTTTGAGGAAGACTGGAGTTTACAAAAGGGTGGTTCCTACTATATAAAACTATACGATACAGCTCTTTTCGCCTTTAGGGTAGGTAAATCGGTTAGTGATGATATAATCCTGCGGATGGCCGCTGCCCATACGGATTTTCCATCCTTTCGAGTTAAGCCAAATCCAGAGATGAGAGAAAAGGGCTATATAAGACTGAACACAGAAAGCTATGGAGGAATGGTCCTATCCAGTTGGTTTGATCGACCTTTATCGATATCTGGAAAGGTATCATTAAGGAGTGAACAGCTTTTCTTGCCAAAAGAAGTATTGATTGATATTAAGAAACCTTTGATGGTTATACCTAATCTGGCAATCCATCTTAATCGGGAAGTCAATAATGGAGTGGAAATAAATAAGCAGAAGGATGTGCTTCCTATCCTGGGGATGGCAGATGATGAAGATATACATAATTACTTTAAAAATTATTTGGCTCAGCATTTGAATGTATCAGCTGAAGACATTCTGGATTATGATTTATTCATTTACAATCTGGATAAAGCTTACCCGGCTGGTGTTTCGGATGAATTTATCTGTGCACCGAGGCTGGACGACCTATCCTCTGTGTATGCTTTGATTCAAGGGATTATCAACCAGGTAGATGATAAAGATATCCATATGATTTGCCTTTTTGATAATGAGGAAATTGGTAATCGTACTAAGCAGGGAAGTGCATCTTTATTTACCACCATGCTGCTTGAAAAGATATTTCAAACCCTAGGAAAAGGCCGAATGGAATTATATGAAGTGCTCCATAGAAGCTTTATTCTTTCCGTAGATGTAGCACAGGCTTATCATCCGAATTACCCAGCAAAGTTTGATCCAACGAATACAGCAGAGCTAAATAAAGGTGTTGCTATTAAGATAGATACAGCGCAACGATACGCATATGATACCGGAGCAATTGCAATTCTTCAGCAGTTATGTGAGGAATACAAGATACCATACCAGAAATTTGTCAACCGGTCAGATGCAACAGCCGGTGGTACCATGGGACCGGTTATATCGACACAGCTACCAGCTCGGACAGTGGATATTGGAGTACCTCTTCTGGCTATGCATTCTGCTGTGGAGACGATGGGAACAAAAGATTTAGATAGTATAATCCGATTGATGGAAGCCTTCTTTTCTGCCGAACGGTAGGCATCCCTGGTGAAAATTAATGTAAATCTTACATGTAAAGTCTAATAAAAATGAGGTCCTATGACCTCATTTTTGTTGATCTAGATATTTCTATTCTAGAAGCCCCTTCATTGCTCGTGAAGAAATTAAGCAGGTCTCTCCATTTACCATCTCTATTATTTTCTCGGCTTTATTGATGTTCTGTATGTTGTTCTTGTTTACTACAAAGGATTTATGGCAACGATAAAACTCATCCCCTATGTTGGCCAACTCGTTGATAGTATGATAGAACTCTATTTGACTGTTACGCAGGTGAAGCACCACTTTGTGAGGAGCTAATCCTGACTCAAAAAACATTATTTCAGAATGATCTATGTAGCGAACTGAGCTACCGGTTTTTATCTTGAATAATTTCTTTTCACTATTCTGATCGTTCAAATGTCTTTTATTGGCTATGTCCAGACATTCCTGTATCCTTTTACAAATCTTTTCAGGAGTATCTTTAATTATATAGTCCATAGCCTCTACCTTATATACAAAAGTGAGATAAGTTAATTCACCATGGGTCGTTACAAAAACTATATTACCCAAGACATCCAGTTCTCTAATCTCAGAGGCCAAGCCTATTCCTGTTATGTCGCTTTTCAAATCAACATCTAAGAAGTAGAGCCCTATTGTATTTGGATTAGCTTTAAGATAAGCCAGAATATCATAAGGATTGTCTGTGGATAATACTAACTCCATATCTAATTCTTCCATCATAATATAATCTTTTATATATTTTTCTAATTGCTTTTTCTGAGATATAACATCTTCACATATAAATACTGAAAGCATTCTATTATTTCTCCTTATCAAAAATAAAAATCTTATGAATAAATAATTGATTATCAACTATAATTTCTGAGATTACATTGGGACATTGATCTATAATATCTGACACATTACTCAGACCTAAACCTCTGTTTGAGCTTTTGGTTGAGAAATTACGTTTTTTTAATGTCTGTATATTGGGTAGGTTATCTCTACAGGTGTTTTGCACTATTATAAGAATATTATCAGGGTATTTGATCAGTCCTACGAGGAGTTGGCCATATCCCAAATATAATAATTCTTCAATTGCATTATCAAGAAGTATCCCCAAGATCCGAACTAAGAGTATGATGTCCATATTGATTCTAGTTATGACATCTGATGTTTCAAAGTTGGCATTTAACCCCATATCTTGAGCATATATAATTTTAGTAGCTATAATACTTTTTATCCCATTTATCTTAATGTTACTCAAGTCTTCGAGCATGTATTCGTTATGCATCAACCTATCAGAATGCTTCTTTATATTGGAATAAAAGTATTGCTTAAGACCAGCCGTGTCCTCTTGAACAAGGTAACCCTCCAAAGAGGTTAATATATTTTGATAATCATGTCGGAATTTTCTTAATTCGTTATATTGTTTTTCAATGTCTTGAGTATACCTTTCCATATACATATATTCGTCTTCTCTTCTTCTAGTTTCATAGGTTTTTTGGGATATTAAAATATAAGTAATAAGTATACCAAAGAACAAGATGAGATATAGTGATAAAAAGATTAGGTTTAATATAATAAGCCGAGGTTGGTCTCCGCTGACTCTTATCAAAATAATACTGAATACATAAGTTAACCAAATAAAACATGATAAAGCAGTTAAGAAAATTGGTGATTTATTTTGGTTCTTTATATTAGCTAATATGCGCTTAAGAACATAAGATGCTAAAGAGCTAAGAATTAAGCCAATTATATAATACATTGGCATATGTAATACAAGTAGTTGCTTAAAGGATGAGCTCTTGTTACCAAATATCGCATATCTAAAAAAGGAGGAGATGTGATCGCTTAATACACTAATAATCATTCCTAACGAGCAATATATTAAGACTTCATATATATTGGACTTGTTTCTCCATAAAAATATTAGAAAAATATATAAAAATAATACTGTAATAATATTAATATAATTGTATGTAAAGCCAAGAAAACTTCCAGTAATCAAGACATACAATAATTCCTTAAAACTTAACTTGAAGTCTTGACTTATTATTTTGGTGGATATATATGAAAATAAAAACTGAAGAAATACTAAAAAAATTATCACTTTATCATCTCTTTCTCTATATTGCATAAAGAAGCCGACTTATCAACTTATGGATATATTATCAAAATTATTCCAAAAAGGCAATACTTATTATAGAATGAGGACCACCAGTTAAAACTGGTGGTCCTCATTCTTAGTTTTATTATTTTCCATTAACTTCTCTGGAATCTTTGGTTCATACATCATTAGTAAACAGCAATTGTTTAGGGTTAACTCTCCAAACTTACTTAAGAACTCTAATGCTTTTGCCTCAATCTTTTCTTTTGATGTTTCTGCTTTTTTTCCCATACTGTTCAACTCCTTTTAGTTTAAATTATTTAGTTGGTTGATAAGTTACTATTTATTAATTTAAAATACAATATTTCTTGTTTTATTTGATTTTGTAAGTATTGGTAGTGTTAAAACACATGCTGAAAATAATCCAATAACAATTAAATTTAAGTAAATTTCTGATTTAATAAACATGGAAACTATACCAGATAGTAGGTAACTAATAAGTGTCATTTTCTTTAAAGTAGCTTGTCTTTCTTTATGAACCAAATTCTTAGCAGTTCCAATAGATGCGTACCTGTATAATATTAAAAATCCACTTACATATAGAAATAACAATACTACATTACTGAACTGGTAGTGGTTTACAATAATATAAGGAACTGCGACAAATATAATGCTACTAACACAGGTACATATAAAGCTAGATTTACAATGGGCTCCATAACCTTTTAATCGTACAACCATATGAAAGAAATGAAATACCATGGTTGGCCAAAGGATATTGAAAGAAAATGATAATAAATAGATGACAAATAATTTTGAAATATTAATAAGTAAGGTTTCTAAGCCCAACTTACATTTTAGATAATCTATGGAGGTTATTTCTTTGTCCTTAATAAAATAATGTAGAACTTTTATAGCTATGCTTTCATAAACTTCAATTTTATTATTAATTTCATGCTTCATTTCTCTACCTCCTTAAATCCTATAATACTATATATTTAGAATAAAAAATAAAATCATCAAAATACAAATTTATTTAAGCTTAATTGTAAAATTGTTAAAAAAAATAATCATAACCGATAAAAATTAAGTCATAACTGTTAATTGTTCATATTTGAAGCTAGGATGGTCCTGTAATCTTATTAACAGGTGGTGTTAGGGACTAGACGATTATCATAATATGGTTCAGCTTTATGCAAATGTTAGCAAATGACATCAGAATCGTATGAAATTATTATGAGAACTACAATTCTGAATACAAGACGTGAATTTATGAAGCAAATGGTTTATTCATAAAATTCAATTATATAATACGTTTAAACAGAGCAAGAGGAGATGATTAGTTACTTATGAATGATAACGGTTTAGTAATAAGGAATATGAATTTTTCATATAAAGATCATATTATCTTTCAAAGTGTTAATTATGAGTTTCAAAAAGGAAAGGTTTATATATTAATAGCCCGAAATGGAGCAGGCAAAAGTACCTTATTTAAACTTATTAGTAATGAGTATAAGGATTATGAAGGTTCCATAAAAGTAAGTCCAAGTATATCAGTCCATCAACAAAACCCTGTATATTTTGATGATATGACTGTGAAAGAAAATATTGAATGCTTTCTCTATCTGCTAGGAACAAGTCTAAAGACTGAAGAAATAATACAGTACTATGAACTGGAAGAGATCCAAAAGAAGGTGGCAAAGAAGCTTTCAGGGGGAGAAAAGCAAAAGCTATACTTAGCCATAACAGGCTTAAAGAATGATGAAGTATATTTGTATGATGAGGCTGATAGTGCCTTGGATCCCGTTGGGAGAAAGTTTTATTATAGCATTCTAAAGAAAAGGGCTGCTGAAAGCAAAATAGTAATAGCAATTACCCACCATATAACAGAAGCAATTAATTACGCTGATGAAATTTGCTTTCTATTTAATAAAACTTTAAACAAAATAAGTATAAGTGATTTACCTGATAATTTTTTAGAGTTAAATGAAGATAAAATGCTTGAGTATTTAGAAGGGAGTGTCCAGGTATGAAAAAAGTAATCTTTAATTTTCTTAAAGCAGACCTGCGTATGCCGCAGCTGATGTTTTGGGATTGGTGTTTTCCTGTGATTTTGATTATTGTCCTTGGGATTTTTATTGGAGATTCCGCCATATCTGAATTTTTGTTACCTGGATTTATCTCATTATTTTTGATGCAGAGCATTGTATTTTCAATTCCATATAGACTAGCTCAATATAATGAAAGTGGATTAATGAGATTTATCAAGGAGAAAGGTAGTGTAATGCAATTAATATTAAGCTTTTTCCTAAGTCGGATATTTATCTTAGTACTTCAAACCTTTATTGTTATATTAGTAGGGAAAATTATGATGAAGGTGAACTTAGATATCCATTGGGGATTTATGTTGATTAGTTTTATTTATACTGTATCTATATTTATGCTAATTTCATCACTCTTAGGCTTGAAAATAAAAACTCAAAATGCTGCACTAGGATTATCACAAGCAATATACTTTGTACTAATGGGTATTTCGGGAATATTCTATCCTTTAGAAAAAAGTCCGGACTTATTAAGAAAACTTTCAGTAGTTTCACCATTAAAGTATATAAGTAAGATTTGGGAAAGTGCAATATATGGTATAAGAATTTTTCAGATACAGGATGTGTTGATACTAAGCGCTATGATAGTGATTTTGGGGATATTTTTACTATATATAAGTAGATCCGGTAAGAGAGGAGACGGCTATGAGAGTTGTCCATCAGATTAATAATGTGGATATTATTGAAGCAGCAGGATTACGAAGAGTCTTTGAAAGAACCTCAATGCTTAGTGGAAAGTATAAGATTGAGTATGATCCTTCAATACTATGCATGGGAAATAACATTGTTAAAGTAATGCTAGACTTTAATGTTAAAGGATTAGATGATGATCTAATAAATATAATGATTTTTTTCCCTGAAAAAAAATACTCCCTTGAATATATAAAAGGTGAGTCAAGCTATAAAATAGAATTTATTTACGAGATGCTGGTTGATAAAGAGTATTTTAATGTGGTCATACTTGACAAATATGGTTTACTTATTTCATCAACGACTTATGTTTTTAATCATCACAGCATAATGGAATATCCCATCTTAAAAAGGGATTATTCCGATGTTAAGGCAGAGAGCAAGGTAATATTTGATAAGGGGATAATTCAACTGGTAACAAAGAAAGAGAACATTGATGATAGCAAGCAGCTTGTTCATACCTGGCAAAATGTGGGGCAACATTACATATACCAAGCAGATAAGGATGAGGACAGGTATATAAGCTTCATGAATAGGGATAAGATGTGTGCGGGTATATGGATGCTAATTGTAACAGATGATGAGGGGAAGCTGATTACACAGTTTGTAGTGGATATAGATTAAAGGGGTCGTATTATGGATGAGTTGGTTAACAAGAGAATCAAGGATGAATTAAAAGCTGTTTTCAGCAATTTGCATTGTAATATGAACAACTATTACGATGAGTTATTTGATAAGTTATATTTTCTATATGTTATCTTAAAACGCTACAGTACTGAAGTTGAAGAGCTGCTATCTACAGAGGAGTTGGATAGAATAACGTCTTACTATGACCTTATGATAAAGAGAAGTATTGATATGCTTAAGGCTGAAACAGAGAATATGCAATGCAAAACTTTATTTGAACAGAGTCAGATTACATTTAATTATCTAGGATTAAGTTATCTTGAATTTCTCGAAAAAGGATTGAAGGTAGAACTAAGTCATGAGCAGATAAAAATAATAAAGGCATCCCGTGGATATTCATATATATTTGATTATATGGTGATGTTTTGGGCAAAGGAGATGGATCTTGGAATTAAGATAAGTGCTCCCAGACCTAAGAATAAAGTTGAGCAGAGCTATTTGCACACACACTTTTTTCTAACAAAGACGAGGTATTTTAATGATGAGACCTCAGAAGATAACATAGCAGATTTATTAGAAAATGTAGATTATGTAATAGATGAGAATTTGGGCGATTTAGTAGCTGAGCTATACTGGGCTTTATCTTATTTTCAACATCGGGATATAGCTTTGATGAATAGATTAAGAGGCTTTTTAATCTCTAAATTCATTAACAATTCTAAGTATACCTATTCTCACTATGGGGAAAGAGAAAACAAGCATGCAAAATACTCACTATTATGTGCCTTTATGGAAGAGAGAAAGAAAGCGAGAATGATTTCGGTATGAGTGAAACTGCTTCTATTATTATTATGTATCCGGTAGGTGCATATAATGACCCGCAAGGAAAAGAGGGTCTGGCTCATTTTACAGAACACTGCTTGTTAAAAGCCAGGGTTAATGAAGAGAATCTAGTAAGCCTATGCAGGGGCAGTGGTGCAGTTGTAAATGCCAAAACTGCAATGAACTTAATTACAGTAGAGATTAAGATTATCAATGATGACTTGATTAAGTTTTTGCAAATGTTCTCAAAGTTTTATGCCAGTATTCAAGATAAGATTGAACTAACATCGGAGTATCTTCAGGGTGAAAAAAAGACAGTTCTACAAGAAATGAAAACTAAGGATAAGATTAAGACAGATAATAGAATTTTAGGTACTGAGATATCATTGGATCTATTGAAAGAGAATGATGTGAGATATATGTTATCTCTAATTATACATTCTAAGGTGAATGTAATAATTAATAATGTTAAAAATAATGAACTGGAAACGGTATCTGACATTATAAAAAGTATCTTTATAAAATATAACAAGGAGCTCAGTAGCAATAACATTTCAATAAATACAGAAAAGAAGAGTTATATTACTGTATTAAACAAAGAAAGTAAATGTAATTTTAATTTAAATATAGTGAATACAGATATAAGCGATAGCTTTCTAATTATCTCGATAAATACAATTGGTAAAATTCGTAATCATCTAAAGGATATTAGTGATCTTTTAATAAAATATCTAAAGACATACTACGGAATCCTTCAACTTCAGGCTAATATTGAAGCTGGCTGTTTAAATATCTTGATGAAAGGTAAAGAAAGTAATATTCTATCTGCCCTGAAATTAATATTTAGTATGAGAGCGGAAGTAGCAATAAAGTTTTATAAGAAAAGAACTATAGTTAATAAGCACATTCTAGAAGATGTACATTATCGAATACTTCATCAAAGATATGAAGATTTGGCTTACACACAGGCAGAGATATTTGCTGCTATGAAAAAATTCTGCAAGTTTGACAATACCCAAGGATCACTGGTTACTAACATTCAGCTTGAAGACAGGATATGGGAATGCCTGCCTAAGAAGGGCAATGCTTTAAAGACGCAGTATAGCCAAAGATATGACTTAAATCATTTAGGACAGTTTTATCCGAATAATGAGTATGTAGAGTTATGGGAAACACCAAATTATTATTCAAATGAGAAATATGTATCACATATACTTTGGGCAATGCTGGGGGGGACTACCGGTGAATTATACAAAAAGTTGGTTATAGAAGAAAAACTGTGTTATAGCTTTGCTTTTTATCCCAGAGAGCTTTTAGATTTTGGATATAGTGTTCTGTATATAAAAGCAGATAGCAAAACTTCCCTACATATCTTTCATGGAATCTTTCGCGAGTTAATGAGAGAAATGATGAATAGATTAGATGAGGATATCTTAGAGTTGGCCAAAAGAAAGCTAATTTTAAGTAAAAAAGATAGAAGAAATAAAATGAGCGATTATGTTAACTTGGCCATGGTAAATCTTAGAGGCAATATTAATGCAAGGGATTATTATAAAGAAATTAATAGTGTTAGACTCGATGATATTTACAATTATATAGATACTACCATTTTAGGAAGTTCCAAAATAATATCATAAGGAGGATTCCATGATAAATTATATAGCGATCAATAATAATTCAATATTATTTAGTAAGAACGGTGAAATAAAAAGGTTGAAAGGAAATACCCTAACGCAGGTGGTAGTTAAAAAGATGATCAGCGGATGCAAAGAATATACTGGGGAAGAGAAAGAGGTCATGGAATTCTTAAGAAAAGGTATTCCATTTAACCAGGAATTATTTTTATCAACCCCACTAGATTTGGATTTAGTAGATATCTTACCTGTATATTATACGATATTTAACAGAAGCAATGTATTTCAAGCTATCAGGGATGCTAAGCATAAGAAGGTATTACCTATACTATTAGAGGGAGGGGTTATCTATATAGGCCCACTAACAAATAATGAACACTCCTTTAATGATTTCGTTGTAAGATTAGCTTCAAATGATCTCGCTATTAAAGAGAAAATCAGACTATCTAGTGAGGATTATCAGGATGAGATTTATTATAATCAAAATTTTATAATTAAGAATAATGACGAAATAAAGTTGGCAACTGTGAGGTTGGTTGAGGAGGATGATGACAATATAGTATGGATAATTGAGGATGGTAAGCTTCAAAGACATGGTTTCCAGCCATTTATGAGAAGAGGAAATAAACATCCCAATGATTTGATGGATGCTGTGGACGAGAAGCTGGGGATTATAACAGAGGTAAGGACAGAGTCTTTAAAAAGTCTAGGTGTAGATATATATGTAGCTGTTAGTACAACAACAGATTATACAATTTACGGGAACAGTCTGTTTGCGCAGTCAAACAGTGGTGCCGGATTTGATCCTATTAGTGCAAGTTGTTCTGCGGTTGGAGAAAGCCTAGAGCGCTTAGCTGCCGGTAGTTATTCTCCTGACGATATTATATTAGCCAGGTCAAAAGAAATACAGGAAGACAAAGTGAAATTGAATGACTTTGTAATGTTTTCGGATGAGCAATATTGTGATAGGAGTTTTCCCTATAAAAAACTTGATGAAAATGTTAGGATACGGTGGTCTAAGGCAAAAAATCTGTGTACTGGTCAACAGGAGTATATTCCTTTATCCTTTATAAAACTGCCCTATAGGGTAACAGAATCTGAAGAAAGAATTACTCCTGCAATCTCAACAGGTCTTGCATTGGGGAAAACAAGTAAACAGGCTATACTAAGTGGATTTTATGAAGTTATTGAAAGAGATGCTTTTGCATTAAGCTGGTTTTTGAAATTAGCTCCAAATAGACGTTTAGATATAAAAAATTATATAGAAGATAATAAAACTATGATATCTGAAAAATATATATGCAATGCCTATGATATAAGTATACAGAACCTACTAAATACTGTTGTTGTAACTATTCATGATGAGGAGACGAAGCATTTTATGATTGGAGCAGCGACTAGATTTACAATATCAGAGGCCATAAAAAAGGCATTTTTAGAGGCGGCTCAGGGCATTACCTATATTAACATGCTGGTGCGTAATTATAAAAACGATAATTTGATAGAGGAATTTAATAAAATCGATTCCTTTCAAAAGCATGCAGCTTTCTATTCAATTTATCCTGAGATGAGAAAGAAGGTAGGATACTTCTTAGATGAGGACTATAGGTTTACAGAAAGATGTAATTCAAACTTTAATGAGGCCTTGTCAGAAGATATGACTGATGATGATAAAATTGATGTGATAGTAGAAATGATAAAGAACATAAATAAGGATGTTTATTATGTAGACATTACGACTTATGAAATAGCAAATTTAGGTGCAAGTGCAGCAAGAATTATTGTACCAGGAATGCAACCCCTTCATGGTACTCATAGGTATAGATTTCTCAGTAATAAACGCCTAATGGAAATAGGAGAGGAAAAGGTTATCAATAATTTCCCGCATCCATTTCCATAGATAATTTTGAAAATATATCTTTTCTATAAATTAGTAGGTACATACATAAAGAAAAGATATGTTTATATAAAAAATAAAAGGAGGATACAAAAATGACTAAAAAGGAAAACATGAGTATTGAGGTATTATCAACCAACAATCACAAGAACATGGTGGACGAGGAGAACTGCTTCTTCGGATGCACAACCACTTCCGTGGACGTAAATGATCTTGAGCTGGACGTTGTATCAACCGATGAGCACAAGAATATGGTAGACGAAGAGAACTGCTTCTTCGGATGCACAACCACTTCCGTGGACGTAAATGACCTTGAGCTAGAAGAAAAGTAATAACACATATACCAAAGTGCAGAGTGCGGTCTGCACTTTGGTATTAAAAAAGGAGAAACCCAATGAATAATTATATATATATTTTGCCTCATAAAGTTGAAAATGTCAATAATACCAATGGCCGGATAAAAATTATTACACAGAAATCCTCATTAATTATGGGAAAGAGTAATTCTCTAGATATTGTAAAAGAGATACTTGAAAATGCGGACAGGACCAAAGTGGAAGATTTATTTGAGAGATTGCAATATAGGCTCAGTAAGACTAATCTTCAAAAGATGATTTATTTTCTTAGAGATAATAATTTAATTTATCTATCTAAGGATGTATTAAGTGAGGGTGATATTAATTTCTTATATTTTCTCTCACAATATACAATAAGTTTAGATAAGTATTTGAAAAAAATGAAAAATATGCAGTTCCGATTAATTGCAGAAGGGGATAATTTAGCTTTTGTGAAAGAAATATTGGAGGGATTTGGACTAAATAATAGTTTGCTTCAGGAAGAACAGCTTAATGAGCTTGATAATAGAAACATAATTCTGTCCTGCTTTGATTCAACTACTCTGGATAAGCTGGAGAATCTAGCGGAAAAAATCGAAAGAAATAAGGGGTTACTGTGGACCTTTGTTTTGTTCTATGATGATTCGTTTTTACTTAGTCCTATTTTAAATCAATTTAACTATACAGACTTTTACTCATTTAGTAAGCAGGTTGACTTAGAACATCTAAGAGAGAAAGGTATTGCCAAAAATATATTAGTTCAAAGAATGGGTATATGTGAAATGATACTAAATGTTTTGACATCTATAATGAAACTAAATATTCAAACAACCTATGATAAAACCATAATATATGATTCTTTAGATAAGACTCTTTTATTTGAAAAAATATATTGTTTTCCAAAAGATTTTAATGGAATGGAACTAAATGTACAAAGATGGGATGGTGAAGTATGAGTTCACAGTTGAAAGTATTGTTTAATTACAAAAATACCAATGGAACTGAGTTTATACATATTAAAGATAAAAGAATACCCATCTTTAATATTGAAGAGAGTATAAACAAGGCATTAAAATTGGAATTCATCGAAAAATTTATGAGACTTCATCATAATTATATTGATGATACAAGTCTAGTTTTCTTGGCTAACTATATATTTCATGAAACTAATGATTTTAAGGATTATAATGATTTTAGCCAGAATTTATATATGAAATTCTCATCTTTTTATGATTTAAAGGTAGTGGCATCTGAATACAATAATTCTCTACTTAGACAGATTAATGCTATAGATGAAAATAATAATATTATTTTTAAGTTACTTAGTAAAGATAATGATTCAATATATATATTGATAGAGAAGGTTGATGACAATCCTGTCAGTTCAGAAGCCTTATTACAAGAACTATATAGCAAAAATGTAAGTGTATTACAGAAATTTAGCCCCAAGGAAAAGGATGTATATTGTAGAGCAGAAAATCTGATTGACACAGATGAAAATGTGTGTAAATTGAATGTAATAGAGAGGGCAATAGCGGTTCTTATGGTATGCTATCCAATGTATATTAATGTTATAAAAAAAGAGATAGTTAAAAAGAACTTAATGAAAGAAACTACTGTCAGCAGAATATACCATGAAAACTCAAAGATGCGTACCTTCCATCAACAAGGTGATTTCATGCTTCCCTTGGATAAAATAGATGATGAAGTAAAGAAGTTAACTGCGCAAGGAAGAAAGAAATATCCAAAACACTATAAAAAAATAAAGCTTCCATCAGCGGATCATTCCATTCGCCATACACTAGAAGAAGTTATTTTAAACAGACGCTCAAGGCGTTATTATAGTAATGCCAGCGTTAGTATACAAAAATTAAGTAATATCTTATACTACACCTATGGTATAACAGGAAAGCTAGAGAAAACAGACTTGTTATTAAGAGCGGTTCCGTCGGGGGGAGGATTGTATCCTATCGATATATATATATCTGTTAACCGTGTTGAAGGGTTGGAAAAGGGAATTTATTATTATGACTCTCTTGAGCATGCATTAATATTTGTTAATAATAATGACCTTTCAAAAACCTCAAAAGAAGTTAGCGGGTATGCAGCGATGCTAGATACAGCAGCTTTTACTTTTATTTTGGGTGCAAACTTCTGGAGAAATCAATGGAAGTATCATGAGAGGGGATATAGAGTTATATTAATTGATTGTGGCCATGTCGCCCAGAATTTGCATATGATGGCTACTGCATATGATCTAGGTTCCTGTTGTCTAATGGGCTTTGTTGATGATGAGTTAAATAAAATTTTAGAATTGGATGGGATAGTGGAACATTCGATGTATCTAATCACAGTTGGTGTAAATAGAGAAGATATTAGTTGAGACTTCTATGGTTAGGAGAATATATGCTATCAAAAAAAGAAGTGAAAGTAATTAATATAATAAATTTTGATTTTCTAGAACTGCTTTCTAGGGAGAAAGGATGGAACAACTTTTTTTATGAAATATTCAAATTGTTAAGCGATTCGGAAGATTATTATGATGAAAAATACAAGTTCTTGAATTTAAACATTGTTTTTATGGATCAAATAGTAGCTTATGTTAAATATGTAAATAAGGAAAAAGTCTTAATAATAGAAAATGATATATTTTTTGTACATTTAAACAAGGCAAAATATATTGTTTTTTGTGCTTATATTTATGATGAAAACCAAGCTCTTCTAGTCCATGACCTATATAAAAAAACATGCGAAAGCTTATTATTGAATAATATTAACTATAAATTAACTCATGATGAAATAGCAATATTAGATGAAGAGATAAAAAAGCTCTATAAAATTAATTATGTAATTAGATTACTTAATTATTAATTGATTCAGCATAGTATTATCTAGAAAGGATTTTATTTAAGTTCTTCCCTTATTATTTCTCTTGTATGATTATATTTGATGTTGTACAATGACAGTAATCAGTGACATAGACGAAGCAGATTTATTAATAGGGAGGAGATATAATGAATAAGTTTTGTACTAATTGTGGTAATCAATTAAACATTAATGCAGATGTTTGTTTAAGCTGTGGTCAACTAACTAATACTAATACTAATGCCAATGCTAATTTAAGTAAAAATAATCAAGGGAAGGCCTTGGCTACAGTATCAGTAGTATTTGGTTCTTTAGGCTTTTATCCATTAATTATTATTGGCTCTGTAGTGGGGTTGATAACTGCTATAGTTGGTCTTAACGATTCTAATAACCAATATAGAGGGCGATCCAAGATAGGGCTGGGCTTATCAATTGGTTCATTGGGCTTTTGGCTTCTTATAATTTTATTAGCAATAGCTGTTTCTGGAAATTTTGTATATCGTTATTTTTAAGTTGATATATGGAGCTTGCATCCTCTCATTAGTATTTGGAACTGACATAATCACCATGACGTCTAATACATATTATAAGAAAGGGAGATGCATATTATGAAGATATTTAAAGTGATATCTGCTATAGCACTTATTTCTATGACCATTATAATAGCAGTTGCCTGTAGAAGAGATAATGAGCTTCCTAGAAATGAGCAAGAAAATGATATTAGCCAAGAGATGCCAATAGAAGACGAGGAGCTCACATCTGATGATAGAGAGTCCGAGGAGCAAGAAACACCAGTAATAATAGAAAATGATGAAAATAAAGATATAAATGAAACGGACCCAAAGAAAATCATTGCAGCAACATCAGATCTGGTAATCAATGCTATTAGGGAAAAGGATGCTGTAAAAATAGCTGAATTTGTTCATCCTCTCAAGGGAGTAAGGTTCACACCCTATACTTATGTGTCACTTGAGAATGATATTGTCTTTACCAAGGAAGAGATGCTAGATTTCTTTGAGGATACAGAAGAGTATCTATGGGGTTATTACGATGGCACAGGTGATGACATCAAATTAACACCCAGCGAATATTATGATAAATTTATTTATTCAGCAGACTTTCAGAAAGCCCCCGAGGTTGGCTACAATGAGGTGCTAAGCTTTGGTAACGCTTTAGAGAATCAGTTTGAAGTATATGAATCGCCGATAATTGTTGAATATTATTTCCCGGGATTTAATGAGGAATATGAGGGAATGGACTGGAAAAGCTTACGACTGGTATTTGAGTCATATGAAGATAGTTGGAAGTTGGTCGGTATAATCCATAATCAGTGGACTATATAATATACACCTACTAAGTTTTGGATTGATTTATGGGGCTAGGCCCCGCTTAAGTTAATCCATAGACTTAGTAGGTTTTTTATATAATGGGAAAGTGCTTCCTATTATATAAAAATATGCTCCGCATTGCACACTTTGTTCGCATTGGGGTGCGAATTCGGCTGGTGTTTTGTTTGCCAAAAACAGAAAAATGTATATAATATAAATAGACTAGCTTTATACCGTTATGAGGAGGTTTATATAAAATGAAGGTCAGTATAATTATGCCCTTTCACAAGGGAGTACATTTTCTTGAGGATGCCCTTGAGAGTCTAAAGGACCAAAGTTTTAAGGATTTTGAATTAGTACTAATATGTGATCATATAGGTGAGGATATTGACAGATATGTTAATGAATATGGCAAGGATTTTAATATAGTAGTTACTCATCTGAAGGACAAGACCGGAGTGGCGGCAGCCAGAAATCTGGGCTTATCCTTGGCAAAAGGTGAGTATATATATTTTTTGGATAGTGATGATTATCTTGATGAAAATGCCTTAGAGCATCTTGTATCAACAGCAGATAATGACGGTGCTGATGTAGTATACGGTAAAAAGAAATGGACTTGGTTTCAAAGGAGTCTCTTCCTTAGAAAGCTTTATGAAGAGGAAGAGGACCAGGAAGAAGATGACGATGAGGATGGGGAAGGCGACAGGGATAGTGCTTCTTCAGATAATGAACAGGATGCCTCTGATAGCGATGGAAGGGTAGAGAAGGACAGCTCCATAAGTGATGACAGTGATGATGACAAGGATAATAAGCAAAATGATGGGCAGGATGATAGGCTAGAATATTTAACCGAGGAAGAATATATAGAAGCAAAACAGAGACGGGCCTATTATGAGCTCTTTTCCAGAAGAAAAAGTGTAAGAAGTATAACAGTGCTTCATGTTCTAATGAGAAGACAACTGATTGAGGATAACAATATAAGATTTAACGAGGATATTATCTTTTTATCTGATTATCCATTTATGATACAGGTTCTAGATAAGGCCTATAATTTTAGCCGAAATATGGATTCCCAGTATATTAAGCGTAATCATAATGATTCTATTAATTTCCCGTCCTTAGGTCAGATGAAGGGAAGCAAAAGCTTTGTTGAGTATGTTCAGACTTATGAGTATGCTAAGACACTTGTAGCTTCTGATAGTGATCTTAGAAGACGCTTGGATAGGAAGATTATCCATTATACCATCAGGTATTTTGCACCTAAGTTAAAGAGGAAGAAGACCTCCCAAGCTGTTATGGATAATTTCAATATACTTCATGGCTTGATATCAAAGATGGATAAGGAATTGATTTATTCCTATAAGAAATATAAAAAGAGGATATTGAGAGCCTTCTATAAAGGAAATTATAATAAAGCTAGAAAAATTGTTACACTTCATTTAGCTAGAAGAAAAATAAAATTATTAATTAAGAATGAAAGGGAGTTCCCTAAGTTCTTATATAGAAAGCTTTTTCTCAAGACATCTGTAAAGGATAATTGGGTTTTCTGTGAGAGCTTTTTTGGCAAGAGTTATTCTGACAGCCCAAAGTATGTCTATGAATATCTGCAGAAGAATTATCCTGGTAAATATAAATTTGTATGGGTTATAGAGAATAAAAAGACCAGAATACCCTATAAGCATAAGAAGGTAAGAAGGTTCAGTATCCGATATTGCTATTATCTTGCCCGCTGTAAATACTATATTTTTAATAGTAGGCAGCCGGTATGGATAAAGAAAAGAAAAGGTAATGTATTCCTTCAGACCTGGCATGGAACACCTCTTAAGCGCCTAGTATTTGACCTAGAGGATATCAATTCAGCTACTCCTAGATATAAGAAACAGACTTACAAGCAATCAAGGTCCTGGGATTATCTTGTAGCTGCTAATAAATATTCAAGCGATATATTTAAAAGATGCTTTATATATGACAAGGTTATGCTGGAGACAGGCTATCCTAGAAATGATATATTACACTGGGATAATAAGGATGAGATAGCTAATGATTTAAGAGACAGACTTGGGATTCCTAAGGATAAGAAGACCATTCTATATGCCCCTACATGGAGAGATGANGAATACTATACCAAGGGTCAATACAAGTTCTCATTAAAACTTGACTTAAACCTTATGAAGGAAAAGTTGGGAGATGAGTATGTTATCCTACTTCGTACTCATTACTTTATTGCAGATTCTTTAGATGTTACCGGATTAGAGGGCTTTGCCTTTAATTTTAGTAAATACGATGATATATCTGAGCTCTATCTGATATCGGATTATTTGATAACAGATTACTCATCGGTCTTCTTTGATTATGCCAATTTAAAGAGGCCTATGCTATTCTACACATATGATCTAGAGAAATATAGAGATGTACTAAGGGGCTTCTATATAGATATAGAGGAGGAGCTACCGGGTCCTCTCTTATTTACCACGGAAGAAATTATAGATGCATTTAAAAACATGGATAAAATAACAAACAAATACAAGGAAAAGTACGAAGCTTTTTATGAGAAGTTCTGTGCCTGGGAGGACGGACAAGCCTCACGTAAGGTAGCAAATGCGGTGTTTAACTTACAGGACAAAAACAACTAATTATAATGGCCGTAAAGCTTAAGGAGGAAGATGGAGTGGATGAGCATTTACATGTAAGTATTATAATGCCTGTCTATAATGTGGAAAGGTATCTGAGGCAGTGCCTTGATAGTTTATTTTCCCAGACACTAAAAGAGATTGAGATAATTGCTGTTAATGATGGAAGTACAGATAATTGTCTTCAGATATTAGAGGAATACCAAAGAAAACATCCCCAAATCATGAGTGTATATACAACTGAGAATAGGGGAGTCAGTCATGCCAGAAATTATGGTATGAAGTATGCAAAGGGTGAATACATACTTTTTGTCGATAGCGATGATTATATCGAAAGTGATATGTGTGAGAAGCTTTATACCAAGGCGGCTACCGACAAGAATGATCTTGTTATATGCACCCGCTACAATGTATACGAGGATATGCGTTCAGGCTTTATAAGGCGTGATTTAATTAAGCTTGGGCATATTAATAGTAATTTTAATCTTTATGATAATCAATATGAGCTGGCCCATATACTCCCTTTTCCTTGGGATAAATTATTTAAGCGTGAGCTACTTATTGGCATGGAATTTCCTGAGAATATGAGATTTGAGGATCTTGTATTCGTATATAAGGTTGTAGTTAAGGCTAAGAACATCGGAATTGTTAATGAGCCACTTTATAATTATCGTAAGACCACTCAAGGTGGGTTCTTAAATACTTTTTCGCGGCAGACATTGGATATTATTAAAGCCTTTGAATTGGTATTTGATTATATGGAGAAAAACAATTACATGGATCACTACCATGATGAGCTTGAGTTCATATGTGCAAGACATTTTCTCTATAGATATATAACTCTGTTTAAAAATGAGAATAGGGGCAAGGGCAAGCTAGATATAAAGCTTGAGATTATTAACAAGACCCAGGATTTCCTTGATAGCAGGCTGCCTAATTGGCGAACTAATCATTATCTTTTGTACTCCTCAGGCTGGCTTAAGAAAAGGCTTCCTCTTTTTACGAAGCGTAAGAAGATGGTTCGTTTAACCAAAATACGTGAATATATGCCCAATAGACTATACGATTTCTTAAAGCGGGTTAGGAATTTTATGGCTAAGCTAAATAGATTTAGAAAGAGTAAGTCTAAGTTATCATTAATCAAGAAAAAGCTACCCATCATCTCTGTAATGTTAAAGAGAGGGCTGGTTTACTATACCCATCTATATGAAAAACTAAAGGTATTACCCAATGATATCTTGCTGGAATCTAAGCATGGAGAGGATATAGCTGGTAATATATTCGCAATACTTAAGGAGCTATCTAAGGATGTATATAAGAATTATAATGTAAAGTTGGCCGTAGTCCCAAGATACAAAGATTCATTTAGAAGACTTCTTGAGGGATACGGGATTAAGAATGTAGATATGATTGAGATATACTCAAAAGAATATCAGAGAGCCTTGGCATCAGCCAAGTATCTTATTACTGACACAAGCTTTCCCCCATATTTTATAAAGAAGCCTGATCAGATATATTTGAATACATGGCATGGAACGCCTCTTAAGGCCATGGGAAGAATAGTTCCTCATAGGGAGTATGCTCTGGGCAATATTCAGCGCAATTTCTTGATAGCAGACTATCTTCTCTTTCAAAATGATTTCTCAAGGGATGTGTTCTTACGGGATTATATGATTAAGGACATATATCCAGGAAATATTATGGTGTCTGGTTATCCAAGAAATTCAGCCCTACTTAATGATGCCCGTAGAGAGCTTATTAGAAAGGATTGTAATATCCTGGACAAGCAGGCCATAGTATATATGCCCACATGGAGAGGGCTTCTTCATCGTAAGCAGACTGATAAGCAGCTAAGACAGCTGGAAGGATTTTTTGCTGACATAGATAGTAAGCTTAGGGACTCAGATATATTCTATGTTAAGCTCCATCCATATATTAAGGATAAGTTGGATTTTACAGGCTATAGTCATATAAGAGAATTTCCAGCTAATTATGAGACCTATGATTTTCTATCTGCCACAGATGTACTGGTAACAGATTATTCAAGCATAATGTTTGACTATGGAGTAACCAAAAGAAAAATGATTCTTTTCACATATGATAGGGAGGAGTATCTACAAGATAGGGGACTGTATCTTGACTTAGAGGATTTGGGCCTACCTATAGCTGATACTGTAGATGAGCTTATTAAGGAACTGAAGGCAGACCAGAAAGAATATAGCTCCTTCTATGAGAGATTTTCTAGTAATGATTCTTTAGATGCTCCAGAAAAGATATGTGGGGAGCTTCTGAGAGATAGAGGTGGACTTAATAAGCTTAATCAGGATAAGAAACTAAAAAATCTAAAGGATAAAATCAACAAGAAAAAAGTTCTTATATTTATGAAGGGCTTTAAAGATGATAGCTTAAGTAGAAACAGAATAAATATGATCAATTCAATTGATAGGAATCGTTATGATGTATACGTATGCATGAAGTCCGATGAGATTAAGATGAATACTCACATGTTATCTATGCTTGATAAGGATGTATCCTATATGCCCCTTCTATATGAGGTGGGCTATAAGCGATCTGAGTATTTCAAAATCAANGTAATGGGGCAACTATCAAAGAAGAAGGCATATCGTAAATGTGCTGATAGGGTTATGAGCCGGGAAAAGAGAAAATACTTTGGAGATGTGCATTTTGACTATGTGATACATCATTCCTGCCTAGATAATATGGTATGGCATCTATGTCGCTCAAGTGGAGATAGGATAGTTGCATCAGAGAATGTATCGAAGGTCTTAAGACTTAATGGGAATAATACTAGCTTAAAGGATGAAGGAGACTTGTCTGTGAACAATTTGCTTAATCATCTGGAAGGGAATGGAGACTAATATGAGAGTAGGCGTTATAACATTTCATAGTGCCAATAATTATGGTGCGGTACTACAGACCTGGGCATTGCAGAGAGTATTAAAGGACCTTAATCTTGATACAGGGGTTATAAATTATCATCCTGATATAATAGATGGTCTTTATGATCCTATGAAGCTTAAGAGGGGCCTTAGCCGNCATCTATTAAGAACCAAGCTTTATATAAGAAATAGAAAAAGTCTAGTAAGATATAAGAAATTTCAGNATTTCAGAAAGACTAATCTTAACCTAATTGGNGATTACAGGACCTATAAGGAGCTAAAAAATGCTAATCTTAAGCTAGNTGCTTATATAGTAGGAAGTGATCAGGTTTGGAATCCATCACACATAGGTGGGTTTAATCCAGCCTACTACCTGGATTTTGCTGAAGCTGGCAGCAGGAAAATATCCTATGCCGCAAGTTTAGGCAATGACTATATAGCCCCAAGGCATAGAGATGCCATAGGGAAGGCACTAGGGTCCTTTACCAGTATATCTGTTAGAGAAAGAAGCGTACAGCCAGCCATAAGTGAGCTAGCAGGAAAGCCAGTGGAGGTAGTTCTTGATCCTACGCTTTTGCTTAACAGAGAAGACTATGATGAGATTAAGGTAAAAAGTAATATTAAGCAGCCTTATATTCTAGTCTATTCAATAGAAAAAAATCCTCAGCTGATATCTCTTGCCAATAAGATGTCAGTGGCTTTAGGATTGCCTATTATACAAAGAAGGCCAGGTCAAGGTCTAATAAATCAGCTGGAGCCCTTTTATACTGCTGATGCAGGAGAATTTCTAGGGTTTGTAGAAGCAGCTGAGTATGTGATAACAAACTCCTTTCATGGTACTGTATTTTCTGTGCTATATGGCAAACCCTTTGTATCAATGCTCCATAGCGATACTGGTAAAAGGACAGAGGATCTACTAAAGGATCTTGGTCTATCATCACATATACTATATGATATAAAAGATTATAATAATTTTGGTATATTTAATATTGATAATATTGATGAAGTAAATAAGAATATAATGAGACTCAGAACAAGCTCCATGGATTTCATAAAAGCGTCACTGGGAATCTAAAACGGAAGGAAAAAGACATGAAAAACACATCTGGGCCTAAGGCACTTACAGAATACATCTTACATCTAAGTAAGGAGAAAGCGAATAAACCATTTTTTATACTCTTAGTACAGGGGCTCTTAGCAGGAATATATATATCTATAGGTGCTATTGCATATTTTAGGGTTGCGGCTTCAACTGCTGATCCGGGACTTGGCTCATTTCTTGGAGCCCTGGTCTTTCCCCTCGGAATAATTGCGGTACTTCTTATGCATGCGGAACTTTTCACCAGTGATTGCATGGTTATGACAGCTATATACGCAGGCAGAACTAGGATTTATAAGATATTTAGGATATTATTTATTATTATTATAGCTAATATTGTTGGTTGTGCATTTATTGCTTATATAACGAATGTGTCAGGTATTTTTAATGATGATGTTATGGCACTTGTTACAGCTACAGCAATGAAAAAGGCTTTTATGCCTTTTGGTAGGCTTTTAGTAAGTGCAGTATTATGCAATATAATAGTATGCACCGGTGTATGTCTGGCCTATAGTTGTCAAAATGAAATGGCTAAGATAACAGTCTTATGGCTGGCTATAGCCGCCTTTACCTTATCAGGAACCGAACACGTTATAGCCAATGCATATTATCTATTTACTGCTTATTTTGCTGGTGCTAATATAGCATTTTCAGATATAATATATAATTTGCTGGNGTCAGGTCTTGGTAATTTTATTGGAGGCGGAATAATAGTTTCAGGTGCGAATTATGTACTGGCATATAAGGATATATCATGATATTCTTTTGTCTTTAATAAAAAGCCGGTCCCCTATCATAAATATGACATGGGACCGGCTCTATTAATTATCTAACTAGAGCGGCATCTCTAGCTTTTTTCCATGAAGGTTTGGTGATAACCATTCAGTATTTTGTGGAAAGGGCTTCTTCTTGCCATCTTCTTTAACAGGGAATGGCCAGCATACTTGTTGCTTTTGTAATAGTTTTATACATAGATAGATAACGGATTTATCTGTGAACTCTTGGAACTCTTCTTCATTAAGCATCTTATCGATTTGTCTACCCTTCTCGTTGATGTCAGCGTCATATATTGCAGACCATTCGAGTTCGCAGTAAACGGGTTCATTGAAGATCTCAATATTTGATCTATCGGCTTCTCTAATATCCTTGCCCATTCTCTTTTCATCAAAATACCTTGCCACCATGGCCGGTGGATTAGGGGTAATATGAGGGTATGCACCACAAAATTCTACTTTAGTGTAGAATTTAAAAGGAACATGAACTGTTGTATCCTTAATTGTGCCGGATATTGTATTGTACTTTGAGCAGGTTTTAGCTGCATACTCTATATTTTTTCTAATATAGCCTTCAAAAAACACTTTGTTTGTGGAAGGGATATATCTACATTGTTGTAAGAATACTTGCTTCTCAATTCTTTTTATCTCGTAGGCAGGCTCATTCAATCTGATTTTAGCTTCAGAATCAATCTGAACTACAAATTCGGACAGAACTCTCGGTAGCTTGAAGTCTCCTCCGGGCCAAGGGTAGTTATCGGCACCTGGTAGGGTATCTGCCTGTAATACACGGGCATCACAATCTTTTTCACATTTGTTAGCATAGGTCTCATAACTTATGATTGTTGCTCCTTTAGCTTTATTATAGTTATCCATATTTCACCTCCGCATATTATAAGAAGCTTTTTTGCTTCCAATATATAATATGCATCAGTTTGAAAAATGTGTAGAATTATAGCATATAGTGTCGAAGTTTAAAACTTAACTGTATTGCTAAATATAGGCTAAAAAGGTTATAATATAAAAAGAAAATATATGATAGGAGTGTGCTATGGATAGCAATTGAATGCTAGGCTTTGAATAATCGTATAATATAACACATTGACTTTTTTTATGCTATAATTATAATTCAAGTCAGGATTTATTATTGCAATATAATAATAATACTAACTAAGAGAAAGAAAGGAGTTTACAATGAAAAGAGAAGCAAAAATGGTCATTGATAAAGACTTTAAGATTGATGAAATTGATAAGAATCTATACGGATCATTTATAGAGCACTTAGGAAGAGCAGTATATACTGGAATATATCAGCCAGATCATCCAACAGCTGATAAGGAAGGATTCCGTCAGGATGTAATAGATTTGGTAAAGGAGCTGCAGGTGCCAATCATACGTTATCCCGGTGGTAACTTTGTATCCAATTATTATTGGGAGGACGGTGTAGGTCCTAAGGATGAGAGGAAGGCAAGACTAGATTTAGCTTGGACTACATTGGAGCCCAATCTCTTCGGATTAAATGAATTTGTATCCTGGGCTAAGAAGGCTGAGACCGAGGTTATGATGGCTGTTAATCTAGGAACCAGAGGAGTTGCAGATGCATGTAATCTATTAGAATACTGTAATATAGATGCAAACAGCTATTATAGTAATATGCGCCGTGCTCACGGATATGAAAAGCCCTATGATATAAAGGTATGGTGTCTAGGTAATGAGATGGACGGACCATGGCAGGTAGGAGCTAAGACACCTAAGGAGTATGGTAGACTGGCAGAAGAGACCGCTAAGGCTATGAAGATGATTGACCCTACAATCAAGTTGGTTTCATGTGGTAGCTCAGGCATAGGTATGCCTACATTCCCAAAATGGGAGTCAATAACCCTAGAGCATACTTATGACTATGTAGATTATGTATCCCTGCATCAATATTATGATAATAAGGCTAATGATACATCAGATTATCTAGCAAAATCCATGGACATGGAGCAGTTTATAAAGAGTGTAATCGCTACCTGTGATTATGTAAAGGCCAAGAAGAGAAGTAAGAAAGAGCTTAAGCTAAGCTTTGATGAATGGAATGTATGGTATCATTCCAATGAAGCTGATGAAGAGCTTAAACAGAGAAAGCCATGGAGCCTGGCCCCTGGTCTTCTAGAGGATATCTATAATTTTGAGGATGCCTTACTGGTAGGACTTCTTCTAATTTCCCTTATGAAGCATGCTGATAGAGTTAAGATGGCATGTCTAGCACAGCTTGTAAATGTTATTGCACCTATCATGACTGATGAAAAGGGTGGCGCATGGAAGCAGACTATCTTCTATCCCTTCCTACATGCTTCTGTATATGGCCGTGGTATAGCACTTCAGCCTGTTATTCAGACATCAAAGCATGATACTTCTAACCATACTGATGTAACTGATGTGGAAGCTATAGCGGTATATAACCCTGAGAATGAAGAGGTTACTATCTTTGCNGTTAATCGTAATATAGACCATGATGTGATGTTTACATCTGATCTGCGTGGCTTTGAGGATTATAAAGTACTTGAGTACATTGTAATGGAAGGTCATGACATGAAGGCTGTTAATTCACTACTTAGCCAGAATGTTAAGCCTACAACAAAAACAGACTATGAGTTTGATAGTGGAATATTCACCACTAATATGAAGAATGCTTCATGGAATGTTATTAGATTTGGAAAATAAAAGATAAAATTATGGTCCTGTTTCATAAATAATAGGGGGTTAATACACTCCTTAGAAATTATGGAACAGGACCTTTTTTATTAAATAGGAAAGTTCGTCCTATTATATAAAAATAATAAAAAAGTTCTCCTATTAGAATATTACAAAAAAACGAAGTGATTATTGAATGTATAAGTGTACCCATGAATGTGAAAATATGCTATACTATGTAAGGAGTATTTGTAGAAGCTGAAGTATATGATTATACTAAAAGGAGCATGGCATGAACATAGCATATTTTTTGAAAACCAAGGGAGAGGTAGCATACCTCTATGATAGTTATACCCTGCGACAAGGGCTAGAAAAGATGCGTAACCACAGATATACAGCAATACCAGTATTATCTGATGACAATAAATATATTGGAACCATAAGCGAAGGTGATTTTCTATGGTTTTTAGTTGATGATAGGAAGGACCAACTTCTTAAGACAAATATGAAAAGTATTGAGGATATTAAGATAAGGGAAATTTTTAAGAAAGGAAAAAACCCCAGCGTGAGAATTACCGCAACCATGGATGAGATGCTTATGAAGGCTATGGATCAGAACTTTATCCCCGTGGTTGATGATAGAAATTATTTTATTGGGATAATTACTCGCAGGGATATAATGCGTTATATCAATTCTAAATTAACTGAGAATGATATCAAATGTGATATACCGGAGGATGAATATGTCAACTGAGGGAACTAACCTTGTATTAATAGGCATGCCTGGGGCAGGAAAAAGCACTGTAGGTGTTATATTGGCGAAGGTACTGGGTATGAATTTTATAGATTCTGATTTATTAATTCAAGAACAGGAAGGAAGGCTTCTAAAGGATATCATAAAAAAAGAAGGCTTACAGGGCTATATTGATATAGAGAATCAGGTCAATAGGGATATATCAGCAGAGAATACCGTAATAGCTACAGGAGGTAGTGTGGTATATTGTACCGAGGCTATGGAGCATTTTCGTGATAGGGCTACTGTAATCTATATAAAGCTTAGTTATGAAACCATAAGTAAAAGGCTTGGTAACATAAGACAGCGAGGTGTTGTACTTCGTGATGAGCAGACTCTGCTTGATTTATATAAGGAGCGAATACCCTTATACGAGAAGTATGCTCACATCACCATTGATGCAGAAGGGCTTGGGATAGAAGAGTTGATGGAGAGAATTTGCATGGAAATATCCTAACCATCATATAAGATAATGTTGGTTAGGATAGAGCCTTGCTTTATATTCTGAAATCATTCCAATCACAGCCTAATGCCAACAGTTGGACCACTTCCTCAAGTCCTACTCTGTCAATCGCATCAAATCTATTAAAAACAGGGCTGTCAATATCTAACACACCCACAACAGCATTATCAACAAAGATAGGTATTACTATTTCCGAGTTAGATGCACTGTCGCAGGCGATATGTCCCGGGAAAGCATGAACGTCCGGAACCACCTGAGTTTTACCTTGTGCTACAGCTGTTCCACATACTCCCTTTCCTATGGGGATATGAATACAGGCGGGCTTTCCCTGGAATGGTCCTAATAGAAGCTCTCCATCATTAATCAGATAAAAGCCCACCCAGTTAATATCAGTGAGGGCAAGGTTAAGTAAAGCTGAGGCATTACTTAGGTTAGGTATTACATGGCTTTCACCCTCAAGTAAGGAATTTAGTTGTGTATGTATCAGCTCATAGCTTTCCTGTTTATCTTTGGGATATATATTATTTTCATCAATTTGCTTGTGATTATTCTTCATATTCTTAGCATTCCCTTCTATTATATCTTTTAATTTCCTAAATCTATCTCTGATTATAGACTTATAATTGTATTATTTCAATAAGTACCATATAATAATGTATCAATGCTTTTCTAGGTATTTTATTCAAAAAGATTGAAAGGTAATTGGAAATCATTTATTATGTAATAGGATAGGAGATCTTATGAAAATATTAGTAGATGCAGATGCATGTCCTGTAAAAGGTATAATTGAAGAGGTTGCAAAAGAGTATAATATACCTGTATATTTGTTTGTGGATACCAGCCATATACTGTCATCTGACTACAGTAAGATTATAGTTGTGAGTAAGGCTCCTGATGCAGTTGATTTTGCCCTTTTTAACCATACGCAAAAGGGAGATATTATAGTTACTCAGGATTATGGTGTGGCTGCTATGGCACTGGGGAAGGGAGCTTATGCAATCCATCATAATGGCAGAGAGTATTTGGATAAGAATATAGACCAGATGCTTATGGAAAGACATATGGCTAAGAAGGTACGTATGGCAGGAGGACGCATAAAGGGAAATACTAAAAAGCGTTCATGCCAAGAGGATGAAAGGTTTCGCAGCTCTTTTTATAGGCTGTGTAATAAAGCAATAAATGACAATTTACTATAGGCGGAGGATTTATGCTAAAACTAGCTAGATATTTAAAATACTTTAAAAAGGAAGTAACCATAGGACCATTCTTCAAATTTCTAGAAGCGGTATTTGAGCTAATTGTGCCCCTTGTAATGGCATCGATTATAGATATAGGAATAAAAAATAAAGATTCAGAATTTGTGCTCCAAAGAGGAGGTATCATCCTTATATTAGGCCTTATGGGGCTTATTTTTGCGATTATTTGTCAGTACAGTGCAGCCAAGGCATCTCAGGGTGTTGGGACCATGGTAAGAAATGATCTCTATAATCATATCAATTCCCTATCTCATGCAGAGATAGATTCCTTTGGGACAGATACTCTCATTACGATACTAACAAATGATATAAATCAAATACAGCTGGCTGTTGCCATGCTTATAAGGCTTGTAGTTAGAGCGCCCTTTCTTGTAATTGGTGCGGTAGTTATGTCTATGATATTGGATCTAAGGCTTTCTATAATATTCTTGATTGTGGCTCCATTAGTATCATTGGTAATCTATCTAATAATGAAACTGTCAGTTCCTTATTATAGAGTACGTCAAAGGATGCTCGATAGGGTATCACGTATCACAAGAGAGAATTTAAGCGGTGCACGGGTGATTAGGGCTTTTTCTAAGCAGGAGCATGAGATTAATAGATTTAGTGATGCCAATAACCAAGTGGCAGATATAGCTATAAATGTAGGAAAGATATCTGCCTTCTTAAATCCTGCTACCTTTGCCATATTAAATATGGCCATATTAGCCATTCTATGGTTTGGTGGCTTACGGGTTGAGGCAGGAAATCTAACGCAAGGAGAGGTTATCGCATTTGTAAACTATATGACACAGATCTCTATAGCCTTAGTGGTAGTTGCCAACCTTGTTGTTATATTTACTAAGGCCTCGGCATCTGCTAGAAGAATTAACCAGGTATTTGAGACTCTGCCTTCTGTTAAGGAGGGTGAAGAGGGTATATCAGTTCAGGACCAGGTAGAGAATATGCCTATAGATGATTTGCAGGATAAACTGAGCAACAAGAATCAGAGGCCACTGGTTAGCCTGGATAAGGTGTCATTTGCCTATTTTGGTTCGGACGAATATGCTTTGGATGATATAAGCTTTGATATAAATGAGGGTGAGATAATAGGTATTATAGGCGGAACTGGCTCAGGCAAATCTACACTGATAAATCTTCTACCCAGGTTTTACGATGTGGACAAGGGTGAAATTCGTATAGATGGAATACCTGTTAAAGAATATTCATTTGATAGACTAAGGTCCTTATTTGGAATTGTACCACAAAAGGCAGTACTCTTCTCAGGAAGTATAAGTGATAATCTTAGATACTCAAATGAGAAAGCTTCAATAGATGATATAGAGAGGGCAATAGATATTGCTCAGGCCAAGGATTTTGTGGATAGGCTTTCTGACGGTTACGACTCACAGATAAATCAAGGGGGGAGAAATCTCTCTGGAGGACAAAGGCAGCGACTTACCATAGCTAGAGCTTTAGTAAGAAAACCAAGGATTCTTATACTGGATGATAGCTCTAGTGCCCTAGATTATGCAACTGATGCTAGATTAAGAGAAAGCATTGGTAAGAATTGTGAGGGAACCACAGTAATTATTGTATCTCAGAGAGCAAATTCAATAAAACATGCAGATCAAATCATAGTGCTTGATGATGGTAGGATGGTAGGCATAGGCAAGCATGATGAGCTCTACCAAACCTGCCAGATATATAGTGAAATCTGTGATTCGCAAGTGAAGTAAAGGGAGGTTTTCTAGTGAATTCATATGATGAAAGTAATTCAATACTCAAGAGATTATTCTCCTATGCAAGGCCCTATCGTGGGTTTTTAATCATAGCACTTATAAGCTCATTTATAAGTGTGACACTGTCGCTATTGATTCCTATATTTATAGGAAAGTCTGTGGATTACATTGTAGGACCCGGTGAGGTTGATTTTAGCGGCATACTTAATATAATCCTATATCTGGCTGCATTTATAGGAGGTAGCACCATATTTCAATGGCTTATGTCCTATTCAACCAATAAGATAACCTTTTTAACTATTAAGGACCTTAGAAGCCAGGTGTTTGATAAGCTAAATATCATACCCTTTGAGAAGATTGACCGTACACCTCATGGCAATATTATAAACACCATGGTAAATGATATAGATGTCATTTCCGATGGCCTTTTACAGGGCTTTACTCAGCTGTTTTCTGGAATAATGACCATACTAGGTACTATAGGCTTTATGCTTAGTATTAATCTAGGTATTGGTATATTAGTAGTTGTGCTTACCCCCTTATCTTTATTTGTAGCTTCCTTTATCGCTAGAAGAATTTATAGTAAGTTCACTGAGCAGACACAGATTAGAGGTGAGATGGGAGGACTTACCTCGGAGCTCCTAGGAAATCAAAAGGTTGTAAAGACATTTTCCTATGAGGATAGGGCACTAGATCGTTTTAAGGATGTAAATGAAAGACTGCATGAGGTTGGTGTCATGGCACAATTTTATTCATCCCTGACTAATCCCAGCACCAGATTTGTAAATGGTATCGTATACGCTGCTGTGGGAATATTGGGAGCATTTTCAGCTATAGCAGGAAGGATAACTATAGGACAGTTAACGAGTTTTCTATCCTATGCTAATCAATATACCAAGCCATTTAATGAAATATCCGGAGTTATTACAGAGCTTCAGTCTGCTTTAGCCTCTGCAAAAAGGGTATTTGCCTTGATTGATTTAGAGCCTGAGTCATCAGATGAGCATTTACAAGCTCATGTCAAAAGTGATGGAAGAGTAAAGCTTACTGATGTGGAATTTTCATATAATAAGGAGAATCCTCTTATAGAGGGCCTTAATATGGATGTTCATCCTGGCAGCAGGATAGCCATAGTTGGACCTACGGGTTCTGGTAAAACCACAGTGATTAATCTGCTTATGAGGTTCTATGATGTGAATAAGGGTAACATAGAGGTAAGCGGGGTGGATATTAGAAGCATGCAGAGGAAAGCACTCCGTAGTATGTATGGTATGGTACTTCAGGAAACATGGTTGTTTGAGGGAACTGTAAGAGAGAACATTGCCTATGGTAAGGAGGATGCCACTGAGAACGAGATTATCAGTGCGGCTAAGTCGGCCTATGCCCATAGCTTTATCAAACGTCTGCCAAATGGCTATGATACCATAATAGCTCAAGACGGAGGAAATCTCTCTCAGGGGCAAAGGCAGCTTCTTAGCATTGCAAGAGTCATGCTACTTAAGCCTCCTATGCTTATTCTGGACGAGGCCACAAGTAATATCGATACAAGAACAGAAATCCATATACAGAAAGCATTTGCTAAGCTGATGAAGGGAAGAACCAGCTTTGTGGTAGCCCATAGGCTATCTACCATCAGGGAATCGGATTTAATTCTAGTTATGGACCAAGGTAAAATCATTGAGCAGGGAAGCCATGAGGAGCTACTAAGAAGTGAGGGCTTCTATTACAAGCTTTACCACAGTCAGTTTAGAACCAATCAAAGTTAATTATAATAAATATATGTGGGGGTGTTTACATGAGTAAGCCGGGTAAATATAGTGCCGGGCAGGTTGTTTTTACTGTTATTTTCATACTGTGGTTTATTGCATCTATACTGGGTTTGATTTATTTTTCGGAAAATGATAATACAGGTATGGTTGTGTTACTGTTTGGTAACTATTTATTTATATTTGGGCTTATAGGAATATATTTTGGAGGCATCAAATTAAAGAATATATGGATTCTCTTGTTTCCGACAATAGGACTAGTCCTCATGGTATCTAGTGCAATCTTTATGTGGGGTAGTGATAAAGCTATATTACAGCTGGGGGAGTTAATACCTGTGTTATTGCTCTGTCTATTCATTGTTGTAGGAACAGGATTGGTTTTAGGCACCATCGTCTCAGATAATAACTTGAAAAAGAGATGTACATATCAGATCATTGCAAAATGTGTGAAGCTTAATTCACGTTTATTTAGGAGTACCTCTAGAGATTATGGATCAAAGGTAAAGAGATTGTATGCGCCAGTATTTTCTTATTATTTCAGAAATAAGAACTATGAGGTTGAGTATGATTTTTACAAAAGAACTGGTTATCCTAATGTGGATGATAGGGTTTACATTTTCATAAATCCTGATTATCCCACAGAAATATATTGGCCGTCAAAATCGACTAAGCTATTATTAATTGCCATGGGTAGTATTTTTATAATAGCAGGTGCCATAGCAATGTATTTATTCGTCAGTCAGCTGTAGTCATCTTGAAAAAGGTAAGATTTTTACTAGCAATGTTATGGTAATTTGTTAAGGCTTGACTTATATTTGACCTTCATAAAAGGTAAGACTATACCTTATGGAGGTCATTTTATATTGAGCAGAACAACAGAACAAACATTCGAAAAATGTATTGATTTTACTATTCCCCTATGGTAGAATGATATAGATTAAATGACAAGCAAGAAGGGTAGGTGTCTTATATGAATTTTAAACTGGTTTCTGAATTTGCTCCAACAGGGGACCAACCGGAGGCCATTCGTGCCTTAACGGAAGGATTTATTAGCGGTAATCAATGTCAAACCTTACTTGGTGTAACTGGTTCGGGTAAGACATTTACCATGGCAAATATTATACAGAATATACAGAAGCCGACACTGATTATCGCTCATAACAAGACCCTTGCAGCTCAGCTATACGGTGAGTTCAAGGAGTTTTTTCCTGAGAATGCAGTGGAGTATTTTGTAAGCTATTATGATTATTATCAACCGGAAGCATATGTTCCTTCTACAGATACCTATATTGAGAAGGATTCCGCTATAAATGAAGAGATAGATAAACTTAGGCACTCGGCAACTGCTGCTTTGACTGAACGGGATGATGTTATTGTGATTGCCAGTGTATCATGTATATATGGTCTTGGTAGCCCCATAGATTATCAGAACATGGTTTTATCACTCCGACCGGGAATGATAAGAGATAGAGATGATGTACTGAGGAGATTAGTAGATATTCAATATACCAGAAATGACATGGACTTTAAGAGGGGTACCTTTAGAGTTCGTGGTGATGTTGTGGAGATATTCCCAGCATCTTCAGCAGATCTGGCATTTAGAGTTGAATTTTTTGGCGATGAAGTGGATAGGATTCTGGAGATAGATGTACTGACTGGTGAGATAAAGAATTCACTGGAGCATATGGCTATATTTCCTGCATCCCACTATGTTGTTGCACCAGATCAGCTGGAGATAGCCATACAAAATATCGAGGCCGAGGCTGAGGAAAGAGTCCGCTATTTTAAAAGTGAGGACAAGCTTCTAGAGGCACAGAGAATTTCTGAAAGAACCAATTTTGATATTGAGATGCTTAGGGAGACAGGATTTTGCTCAGGAATAGAGAATTATTCAAGACATTTGACAGGACTGGAACCTGGCGCTCCACCTCATACACTGATGGATTATTTTCCAGATGACTTTTTAATTATTATAGATGAATCTCATATGACTATTCCTCAGATAAGGGGAATGTATGCTGGAGACAGATCAAGAAAGCAAACCTTAGTTGATTTTGGATTTCGTTTACCCTCAGCCCTAGATAATAGGCCGCTGAATTTTGAGGAATTTGAAAGTAAGATTAGCCAGATATTATTCGTATCGGCTACCCCATCAGTCTATGAGAGAGAGCATGAGTTGCTTCGAGTGGAACAGGTAATTCGTCCAACTGGTCTATTAGATCCAGAGGTGTCTATAAGGCCTGTTGAGGGACAGATTGATGATTTACTTGGTGAGATTCGTAAGGAGATAGATAAGAAAAGCAAGGTACTTATTACTACACTAACGAAACGAATGGCAGAGGACCTAACTAATTATCTTCGCGAAGTTGGTATCCGTGTTAAATATCTTCATTCAGATATTGATACATTAGAACGCTCAGAGATTATCAGAGATATGAGGATGGATCTGTTTGATGTACTGGTGGGAATTAATCTGCTACGAGAGGGTCTTGATATTCCTGAGGTGGGATTAGTGGCTATACTTGACGCTGATAAGGAAGGGTTCTTGCGATCTGAGACCTCTCTGGTTCAGACTATAGGTAGAGCGGCCCGTAATGCAGAGGGAAGGGTTATTATGTATGCTGATCGTATGACAGAATCCATGCAAAAAGCCCTCAGTGAGACCAATCGCAGAAGGCAGATTCAACACGATTATAATCTCAAGCATGGAATTACACCAACTAGTATACAGAAGAAGGTTCGAGATTTAATAAGCATATCCAAGAAAGTAGAGCAGGATGTTAAGGATATGGAGAAGGATTTTGAATCCATGACAAAGCAAGAGCTTAATGAGGTNGTTAAGAGGATTACNAAGCAAATGCATACTGCAGCTGCAGAGCTAAACTTTGAGCTGGCGGCTCAGNTTCGTGATAAGATGATTGAGGTAAAAAAACAGCTTTTAGAGTTTGATTAATATTATAGAGGATACACAACTCCATTATCATTTTAGGTGGGGCGAACATACTATATAATTTTTAACAAATACACAATATGAGAATAGAACAGGTGGAGCTATGTCAGAAAAGAAGAATTATATCAGAATTAGAGGTGCTAAGGAGAATAACCTGAAGGATATTAGTATAGATATTCCCAGGGATCAGTTTGTTGTCTTGACTGGTCTTTCTGGCTCAGGGAAATCCTCATTAGCCTTTGATACTATCTATGCGGAAGGACAAAGACGCTATATGGAGTCTCTTTCTTCCTATGCAAGACAGTTTTTAGGACAGATGGAGAAGCCCAATGTAGAAAGCATAGAAGGGCTTCCACCGGCCATATCAATTGATCAAAAATCAACTAATCGTAATCCCAGATCAACAGTAGGAACTGTAACTGAGATTTATGATTATTTTCGTTTACTATATGCAAGGATTGGCATACCTCACTGTCCAAAGTGTGGTATAGAGATAAAGAAGCAGACAGTAGACCAGATGGTAGATGAAATTATGTCTCTTCCTGAAGGTACAAGAATTCAATTACTAGCGCCGGTTGTAAGAGGACGTAAAGGGGCCCACGTTAAGCTTTTTGAGCAGGCTAAGCGAAGTGGTTATGTCAGAGTTAGAGTAGACGGAAGTTTATATGAATTAAGTGAAGAGATTGTTCTCGATAAGAATTTGAAACATAATATCGAGATTATTGTGGACCGCTTAATTGTCAAAGAAGGAATAGAGCAAAGACTTTCTGATTCTATCGAGAATGTATTGAAGCTAGCAGAGGGTCTTATGATATTAGATATTATTGATGGGGAACCCAAGACATTTAGTCAGAATTTTTCTTGCCCTGATTGTGGGATAAGTATTGAAGAGATGGAGCCCAGAGTCTTCTCCTTTAATAACCCCTTTGGTGCTTGTCCTGATTGTCATGGAATAGGAATTAAGATGGAATTTGATGAAGATCTTCTAATACCTTATAAGGATTTAAGCCTTATAGGAGGAGCTATTGCTGCACCCGGATGGCAGTCTATTAAGGATAATGGAAGCTACACTAGATGTATTATGGAGGCCTTGGCTAAGGAATATAAATTTGATTTAAATACTCCCTATAATGATCTTCCNGAGAAGATCAAGCATATGTTTATCCATGGAACAGATGGTAAGACTGTAAAGGTTCATTATCAAAGCCAAAGAGGTCAAGGAATATATGATGTGGCCTTCGAAGGGCTTATTAGGAATGTTGAAAGAAGATATAGAGAGACAGGCTCTGAAACAATAAAGCAGGAATATGAGACATTTATGAGGTCCACTCCTTGTAGAGAGTGTAAAGGGAAAAGACTGAAGAAGGAAGCCCTTGCCGTAACTGTGGGAGACAGGAATATATCTGACCTTACTGAGCTACCTATAAATGATCTTGCAAACTTTATGGAAAATATTAATCTTTCTGATGTACAGATGAAGATAGGTGAACTGATTTTAAAGGAAATAAAAGCAAGATTGAGTTTTCTTATAAGTGTTGGTTTGGATTATCTTACTCTTGCTAGAGCAACGGCATCCCTGTCTGGAGGAGAAGCTCAAAGAATTCGCTTGGCTACACAGATTGGGTCAGGCCTTGTTGGTGTGGCATATATATTGGATGAACCAAGTATAGGACTTCATCAGAGAGATAACAGCAAATTAATCAGTGCCTTAAAGGATCTAAAGGATCTTGGTAACACCTTGATAGTGGTTGAGCATGATGAAGATACTATGTATGCAGCAGATCATATAGTAGATATAGGACCAGGGGCCGGAGAACATGGGGGATTAGTAGTTGCAGAGGGTAAGGTAGAGGACATTATTAATAATAAGGACTCGATTACCGGAGCATATCTAAGTGGAAGAATTAAGATTCCTGTACCTGCTAAGAGACTTAAGCCNACTGGGTACCTGACCATAGTAGGAGCAGCAGAGAATAACTTAAAGAATATAAATGTGGATATTCCCCTAGGAGTCATGACCTGTATTACAGGTGTATCGGGCTCGGGAAAGAGTTCCCTAGTATCTGAAATTCTATATAAAAGATTAGCTAAGGACTTAAACCGCGCTCATTCTATTGCGGGAAAACATAAGGATATATTGGGAATAGAGCAGCTTGATAAGGTTATTAATATAGACCAATCTCCGATTGGTAGAACGCCACGATCTAATCCAGCAACCTATACCGGCGTATTTGATCAGATAAGAGATCTATTTGCAGCTACTCAGGATGCCAAAATGCGTGGCTATAAAAAGGGAAGATTCAGCTTTAATATTAAGGGAGGCCGTTGTGAGGCCTGTAGCGGAGACGGTATATTAAAGATAGAGATGAATTTCCTACCTGATATCTATGTTCCCTGTGAGGTATGCAATGGTAAGAGATATAACCGTGAGACTCTTGAGGTGAAGTACAAGGGTAAGAGCATATATGATGTGCTAAATATGACAGTAGAGGAAGCTCTAAGATTCTTTGAAAACGTACAGTCTATAAAGAGAAAGATACAGACACTATATGATGTAGGTCTGTCTTATCTAAGGTTAGGACATCCCTCTACCTCTCTTTCGGGTGGTGAGGCACAGAGAATAAAGCTGGCGACAGAATTAAGTAAAAGAAGTACAGGAAAGACTATATATATTCTTGATGAGCCTACCACAGGACTACATTTTGCAGATGTTCATAAGCTAATAGAGATCTTAACGAGATTCTGTGAGACAGGGAATACAGTAGTGGTTATAGAGCATAATTTGGACGTGATTAAGACGGCAGACTATATAATTGATATGGGACCCGAAGGTGGAGATAAGGGTGGTACTGTGGTGGTTCAGGGAACTCCTGAGGAGGTTGCAAGGAACAAAAAATCCCATACTGGTCAGTATCTTAAGAAGTACCTTAATGATTAAGTAGATCTAATTAAAAGTAAGTGGTAGGTTACTTATCGAAAAGGCGGGGCATGTCAAAGCTGTTGTAGGGGTAATGGTATTGATGTATAGATAGATGGGGGGGTTATGGTGTCGAATTTTTTTGCAATGATATCTAGAATGAAATTCATAGAGCGGTGGTCACTTATGCGTAACTCAAGACAGGAGAATTTGAGTGAACATTCTCTTGAGGTCAGCATGCTAGCCCATGCGCTGGCGATTATAAGTAATGAACGTTTTGGCAACAACCTTAACGCAGAAAAGGCAGCACTTATAGGGATATATCATGATGCTTCAGAGATTATAACAGGAGATATGCCGACACCTATAAAGTATTTCAATAAGAATATTCAGGGGGCCTATAAGGAAGTAGAAAAGCATGCAGCCAGAAGACTTCATCATATGCTACCTGACTATATGCAAAAGAGTTATGAGGATGTCTTCTTCCAAGCCAAAGAGGATGCCTACCTATGGAAGCTAGTGAAGGCGGCAGATAAGCTGGCAGCCCTGATAAAGTGTATAGAGGAAGAAAAAGCAGGTAACACGGAGTTTATCAGTGCTAAGAAATCCATTCAAAAGCTAATTGATGATATGGATTTAAAGGAAGTAGAAGTATTTATAAAGGAGTTTCTACCTGCCTATAGTAAGACCTTGGATGAGTTAAACTAGATGAGTTAACAATTATAGATGACAGCCAGTAACACTTATATCTGACTATACTTTTAAGTAAAGTTCCTGTAATTGATTATTAATGTTAATTCTATAATATATTTTGGGGAGATAACAAATGATTACAATTGATGGAAAATGGATTATGGAGGGACTGGATCGTTCAGATGCAAGAAGAATAAAAACCATAGAAGAGCTTAGGAATCATATAGATAAGTTTGGATTTTTGCCCTTTTTCAAAGGTGGAATTGAAGGCTTTTCTCTTGAAGAGCTTACAGTAGCTGATTCCTGGTGGTCAGGAGATATTTCAGAGGACCCATGGATGTGGAGAGAGATAATAGCAGGTGAGGGCAAGATTGCTTATGGTAAGTTATTTAGGGGTAGAGCAGGCTTTATCTCTAGAGACTGGTTTCCAATCTTTGCGTCTTATCGTAGAGACGGNTATGATTTTGATAGCAGATATGAGGATGGTNTTGCAAGCAGAAGGCAGAAGAAGATAATAGATATACTTAAGGAGTATGATAAGCTACCTTCCTATGAGCTTAAGAAACTTGCGGGATTTGGTAAGGAAGGGGAGAAGAACTTCGAGGGAACTATCTCAGAGCTTCAGATGAGAACCTATGTTATTATTCGGAGTTTTCGTAGAAAGAGAAATAAGAAGAATGAGGAATATGGTTGGTCGGTAGCAGATTATATGCTAAGTGAAAAGCTGTTCGGAGATGAGCATGTACGTAGTGCCTATGGAATGAGTGCTAATGAGGCTAAGGATAAGATTATAAATCATTTACTAAAGNTATTTCCTGATACTGATATAGGTGAGGTAGAGAAGTTAATAAGGTAATAGAATNAATATTAGGGGGATAATTATGAGTATGATTAGTGTATGTGGCACGGATTGCTCCACATGTTATTGCTATGGAGAACTGTGTAAAGGCTGTAACGAGCTTCAAGGAAAGGTTTTTCACATTCCAGAAGGAAAAGCATGTAGAATCTATGAATGTACGGTGAATACCAAGAAGTATAGTAGTTGTGGAAAATGTGATAAGCTTCCATGCGATATATGGAGAAGTACAAGAGATCCCAAATTTTCAGATGAGGAGTTTGAGGAAAATATCATGGAGAGAATGAGTAATCTGCAATCAAAATATAAGTCTAATAGAAAACCTCAGAGCTAGTTACATTAGTATCTGAGGTTTTATGCAATATAAATTATTATAATCTATTATTTTATGACTCCTCGAAACGATAATTCTTTAGAAGTTGCCCAAATACAATACATATGATTGCTCCTGCCAAGCCAAGCACAAACATCATAACCGCAGCTCCGGAGCCCTTACCGTCTCCAAATAATAAGGTTAACCACTGCTTGTTCTGTGTGTCTACCATCATTGGTTCCCAGACCTTATCCACCAGCAGTCCACCTAAAAAGAAGCCGATTGGTATTGTAAAATACTGCAGTGTATTGCGACAAGAATACACACGGCCCTGCATATTAACAGGAATCGTTGTTCTTAAAATCACATCTAGGTTTGCACTCATCAATGGTACAACAAACCATCCAAAAAACTGACCAATACACCATAATAGAGGCGTCCTAGTAAATGCTAAAATGAAATTCTCTATAGTGAGAGAAAATAGCATTGTACCTATAATCACTCGAATTCGATTCTTCGGCTTTGGAAGAAATGTCACTAAGAGACTGCCAAGCAAGGTGGCAATTCCAGCACATGAGGTCACGATTCCTAATACTTTGTCCCCGCCATTTGCCCTTGGAAGTATATAGGCCGGGAGGGTAGCATCAAATGCTGATGCTACTAAGTTAACACCTGACAAGAATAGAATCAAGTGTAATATCATAGGATTCTCCTTAAGATAGTGAAGTCCTGCTTTTGAACTCTATTGTTGCCTGGTGGTAAAACCACCGGCATTCACGCTTTTGCTTACTCCCACTCTATTGTTGCCTGGTGGTAAAACCACCGGCATTCATGTTTATGCTTATTCCCACTCTTCATTTCATATCATCAGATATATATTAAACCTTTTAAATTAGCCATTATTAGAACGTTCATTTCTGTTCTATCCGTCTAATTTGGATACATTTATAATTAATTTTACCCGTTCCAGTCCCAGTTCCAGTAAGAAAATGACTCTTATCCAACATTAACTGAATTTACTTGTCATTGTAAACACCATATTTTTTAAGTATTCTAAAGAGTGTTACAATATATATAATGAGTTAAAGAACTATTGTCTCCACTTCTACTTTTTATTCACCTTATGACTTTCCCAGCTTTTAACCAAATTCATGGCTACCTCTTTTGGATCATCTGCTTGAGATATGACAGAAACTACAAAGAAACCTTCTACTCCAGTTTTTGCAAGTTCCTCTATATCCTCCAGCCCAACCCCTCCTCCTATAACTATAGGAATAGGACTGAGTTTTGCAACCTTAGAAAGGTCTTC
>JGI24709J26583_10000294_pt1 | contig 41540 bp, 34 predicted proteins | sample BioPla2DNA1_FD_26583 | JGI IMG/M metagenome (IMG submission 26583) | reverse complement strand
GATATATGAGAAATTTTCTAACCTTCCACAATATCTAGTATTTATATTAGTAAATAATGCCTATAATTTTTTTAGAAAAAATGCCGACAACCGCTAATATANCTCGGCNTATTTATAAACCCCTGAGCAACTCCTTTGAAATATAAGCCTTGACATAAATTCCTTCCTGTCTGAACTCCTCGACGAGAAGCTGGCCGTACTTTCGTATGGTCTGAATCTTTCCTGCTTCACTATAGGGAAACAACTCTTCTATGAGAATCTTCTGCTCCGTCAATACCCTCTCAATAGTATCAAGCAGCTTATCAACACCCTCACCGGTTTTGGCTGAAAGCTTTACTGTATGGTCTGCCTTAAAATCCTTTATAACCTGTTCTGTTTCAACCAAATCCTGCTTATTAAATACTGTGATTATCGATTTATCCTTGACTCCTAAATTGGCCAATGTCTCATATACTATATGCATCTGCTTATATGCATCCGGNTTAACACTGTCCACTACATGGATAATAATATCCGCATATTTTGCCTCTTCGAGAGTACTCCGAAATGCTTCGACCAGATGGTGGGGAAGCTTGCGAATAAATCCGACTGTATCGGTAAATAACACCTGCTGCCCACTCTCCATCGTATAACTCCTGGTTGTGGGATCCAATGTCGCAAACAGCTTATCCTCTTCCAATACTCCNGCATCTGTCAGATAGTTNATTAAGGTGGATTTACCGGCATTGGTATAACCCACGATGGCCAGCACAGGAATATTGCTCCTGCTTCTAAGACTTCTCNCGGTCTCTCTGCTCTTCTCTAGGCTTGCCAATTCTCTTTTTAGCTGAGACAAGCGCTCCCTGATATGGCGTCGGTCGGTCTCCAGCTTTTTCTCTCCCGGGCCTCTTGTACCGATTCCACCACCGAGTCTTGATAAGATATTTCCCATACCTACCAGCCTTGTCGAACGATACTTAAGCTGCGCCATCTCAACCTGNAGCTTNCCCTCTTTGGTAGTGGCACGCTTTGCAAATATATCCAGAATAAGAACTGTCCTATCCAATACAATTGTTTGCAGAGCATCCTCAAGATTCTTAAGCTGTGCCGGTGATAATTCATCGTCACATACCACACCGGTAGCATCCGATTCAAAAATCATCTGCCTGACNTCTTCTATTTTACCTTTTCCTATATAGGTTGAGGGATGAATCTTTTCTCTGTTCTGGATTATCATACCTACCGTAAAGCCCCCGGCGGTATCAACCAGCTCCCTTAATTCCTCCAAGGATTCCTTCGTATCATCNCTATCGGAAGCGGAAACCCCTACCAATACGAACCGCTCCTCCTGAACATCAATATTATATAGCTTCGACATATTATACTCCGTTCCGACACTTGCTTAAGCTTGTTCTCTATCATTCATCGNAGCCGTTGCTCAAACTCGGNAATCTTGAAACTATAAAGTCCTTTTCTCTTATAGCTTCCTTATCCCCTTGATAGACCATTATATATTTATCAAGCTTNCTTAGCGCCTTCTCAAAATCTCCTAATTTTTCATAGACTATAATTTCGTTCTTTAGCAGCACCCTTAATATATCATTATTGGCATATTTTATTCCCTTCTCTAAGTAAGGTAATGCCTGTTCGTAATCCTCAGCTTTCATTAAACAGGAAGCAATCTGATTATATACCTCAGGAGAATTATTGCCTCCTTCTTCAATATATTTCTCATAATAATACTTTGCAGTGGAATAATCCTTCTTCTGCATATAGATTTCACCTATGTAAAAATAGGCGTCAATAAATCCATTGGCAAAGCTTTCACTTAACTCCGGAAAGGCTTGATCATAAAGCCCCTGATAAAAATGAATCTTAGCTAAATTAAATTTATCCGCTTTTGNTTTTATCTCAATCTCAGCAGCTTTGCTTAACAGCTCATTTGCCTCGGTCTCTCTGTTCATCTCCTTCAGTAAATAATATTTCCTGAAATAATACTCGTAATTATTCTCCTGTAAGGCTATCGCTTTATCATAATCATCTAATCCTTTTTCATATTCACCGATTTTTTGATAAGCATACGCACGGTCTGCCAATACCTGAGCATCTTCTCCAAACTCCCGGATTATATCGGTATATGTTTCTACGGCATCCTTATAAGCACCTATAGAGATTAACACATATCCTTTATAATACAATATATCCATATTCAAGTCTGATAATTCACTGATACTCAGCGCCTCATCGAAATGATTTATCGCTTCTAAATAATTATGAGTGTTGACATAAGCGATTCCTTTACCTCTCAATGCCCGTTTATTATTTGCCTGGACTATAGGAACCTTCTTATCCATAATAACCCGGTCAAATTGCTCGATAGCTTCATCATAGCGAGAAAGTCCAATAAGGGCCATACCATAATCTATATAATATTCGGCTCTGTTAGGATTTTTGTCAATTGACGATGAAAAATACCTGGCTGCCTCTTCGTAATTTCCACTGGTAAAATGCTTTTTTCCACTACGGTAATACCCACCTGCTTCGCTGCAGCCGTTTAATATAACCATCATAATTAAGAATAAACCCGTAAATAACAGCTTTCTCATTATGGTTACCTCCAATTATCGGTACCGGGTACCACCACTATATATTGTGTTCCTCTTACATTATACAACACCATCCACGATATGGCAACAATTGTGGACATGAATAAACAAAAAAATGCCACGGTCGAAAAGCATTTTAAGCCTCCGACTGTGGCATATTATTTATGTTAATTTAATTATGTTAATTTAATTAGAATATTGATAGTGTAAGGAACAGAGTAGCCATTATTGAAGCCACCAATGTAACTACGGTTATCTGTGTATTGATAGAAGGGCCTGCCGTATCCTTGAAAGGATCTCCGACGGTATCACCAATAACAGCCGCTTTATGAGCTTCGGAATTCTTACCACCGTGATTTCCGGCTTCAATGTATTTCTTGGTATTATCCCAAAGACCACCGGAGTTGGACATGAATAATGCAAATATAAGTCCGCTTACAATATTACCGGTAATAAATCCGCCTACTGCCTGAACTCCGCCGATAAATCCTACAACCATTGTGGATACTATTGCCACAAGACCTGCGGGTATTAATTCCTTAAGCGCTCCGGTTGTTGCGATTTCAATACATTTATCATATTCAGGCTTAACGCCTTCTTTTCCTTCTTTTAAGCCAACGATTTCCTTGAACTGACGATGAATTTCAGCAATCATACGCTGTGCATTACGGTCAACGCCCAGCATAAGCATAGCTGAAAATACGGGAGGAATTGCCGCACCAACCAATAAACCAAAGAACACAACCGGATCGGTAACGTCAAACCCTGTTAACTTCTCAATATTCAGTCCCAAAGCTNCTATTCCGTCATTAACCTCGGTGATAAATGCTCCGAGTAATGCTATAACGGTTAGACCCGCAGCACCGATTGAGAAGCCCTTGGTAACCGCCTTAACCGTATTACCGGCACTGTCCAAAGAGTCGGTAATCTCTAATGCCTTATCTCCCAAATCGCCCATTTCTACAAGACCACGGGCATTGTCAACTATAGGACCGTAAGCGTCATTGGAGATAATCATTCCAACTATAGAAAGCATACCCACAGCCGCCATCGCGATACCAAACATTCCATAGGCAACCTCGTTACCGCCTGCTCCAAGAGGGGCAACCAGCTTATAAGCTGCAAGTGCGGAAATACCAATACCGATCATTGCAGGAAGTCCGCTTAGTAAACCATAGGATACACCTGATGTAATGGTAAATGCAGGACCTGATTCGCAGGCCTTAGCAACCATATGCACAGGCTTCTTATTATCATTGGTAAAGTAATCACTGGTTATACCTATAATGGTGCCTACAACGAGGCCGATTGCACTGGCTCCCCAAATGCGCCAATCGAAGCCAAACGCAAAAGTAGCAACGGCTGTCAGAACACCGTATATGATTGTTGTTACATAAGTATTGGTGTTAAGAGCTCTGGTGGGATCTCCACCCTCTTTCATGTTGGCAGTGAATACTCCGATAATAGATGCAAGTAATCCGATACCTGCATAACATAGAACCATGCCCATATTCTTCTCGGGATTACCCAGAGAAGCCGCCATTACAAGGGCTGCTGCCATAGACGCAACGTTGGAATCAAAAAGATCCGCACCCATTCCTGCTACGTCACCTACGTTATCACCCACGTTATCTGCAATAACCGCAGGGTTTCTGGGATCGTCTTCAGGAATACCCAGCTCAACCTTTCCTGCCAGGTCAGCACTTACGTCAGCTGTCTTAGTAAATATTCCTCCACCCGCCTTAGCAAACAGGGCTAAGGAACTGGCACCAAAGGAGAATCCTAATAATGCCGATGTATTTCCTGTTAATAATAGAACCAGCGTTACTCCAAACAAGCTGGAGCCTACAACCGCCATACCCATAACAGCTCCGCCACGGTAGCCTGCCATAAATGACGGTTTAATTCCTTTTGTTGCCGCTTCTGCAGATTTTACATTAGCAATTGTAGCGATGCTGATTCCGATTTTACCTGCAATCGCTGAGAACACCGTACCGAATATGTACGATACTGTCATAGTAATATTAGCAAGAACATCTCCCTTCCAAATCGGTGAAGGCAGAAATACAAAGATAAGCAATGCAACCACAATAGTAAATCTGGTTAAAACCTTATACTCCTTAGCCAAGAATGTGTTTGCACCATTCTTAATCAGTTGTCCCACCTCTGCTACCTTTTTATTTGAAGATGGTCGGGACGCAACCCAACGGTAAAGCCAAATTGCCGTACCAAATGCTAATACTGAAATAATGATAGCAGTAACATAAAAAAAGGTTAGATTAGCTTCCAATTCGTTCAACTCCCTATTATAAAATTAGCCATATAGCCACATTTTTCATAGTATCACTTTTATTTTATTTTAGCAAGCTAAAACTGTAATGTATCAACACGTGACTAACATAACTAATGTATGCTTGAAATTTTATAATGTGTGTTTTTCATATTAATAAATGCTAAAATTAAAANACNTAGTTATTCGGTCGGGTAATCAAGAATCATGATTGACACAAGCATTCTTTTTGAGCTACAATAAAATCAATTTTAGTAGATGGACTAAGGAGGATTAAATTATGGAATTTTTATATGAGGGGTTATTAGCCATAACACCGGAGCAATGGATAATGTATGCCGTAGGCATTCTGCTTATATACCTGGCTATAGCCAAAGGCTTTGAACCGTCTCTATTACTCCCAATGGGCTTTGGCGCCATATTAGTTAACATCCCTGCTTCAGGTGTTCTGACACAGGAACTTCCCGGATTAAGCGAGAAGGCTACCGGAATTATTCAATGGCTGTTTGATGTGGGTATTGAGGCTTCGGAGGCTTTACCTATATTACTGTTTATAGGTATAGGGGCAATGATAGATTTCGGACCACTATTATCTAATCCTAAAATGTTTCTGTTCGGTGCTGCCGCACAGTTTGGTATTTTTGCCACGATAGTTTTGGCAGTAGCGTTTGGATTTGAAATCAACGATGCCGCTTCAATTGGAATTATCGGTGCAGCGGATGGACCTACTTCTATATTGGTTTCTAAGATATTAAAATCTCAGTATTTAGGAGCTATTGCAGTTGCCGCATATTCCTATATGGCATTGGTGCCGCTTGTACAACCCTTTGCAATCAAGCTGGTTACTACAAAAAAGGAACGTTTAATTCGCATGGATTACAATCCCAAATCGGTTACTAAGACTACCCGAATTCTATTTCCAATCATAGTTACATTTGTGGCAGGACTGGTTGCTCCTACCTCAGTCGCATTAGTAGGGTTCTTAATGTTCGGCAACTTAATTCGTGAATGCGGCGTTCTTAACGCACTTTCAGAGACTGCTCAGAATGCATTAGCTAATCTAATTACCTTACTACTCGGTATAACTATTTCCTTCAGTATGAAGGCTGAAGACTTTGTTAACTGGCGAACCTTAATGATAATGGGCTTAGGCTTATTAGCATTTGTATTCGATACTATAGGCGGTGTACTGTTTGCTAAGTTCCTTAACCTGTTCCTGAAAAAGGGTAAAAAGATNAATCCGATGGTCGGTGCCGCAGGTATCTCTGCATTNCCTATGTCAGCCAGGGTTGTTCAGAAAATGGGATTAAAAGAAGATCCTTCTAATCATCTACTGATGCATGCAATCAGTGCTAACGTATCCGGTCAGATTGCATCCGTAGTGGCAGGCGGTGCAATAATTAAAATAGTCAGTGACATACTCTCTAACATGCCTTAAAGAAAGGAGCAATAATGATGCAAAATATTATGTATGCATTAGAAATTATGGGTAAGGGTATGGCCAGCATCTTTGCGGTTATCTTCTTACTTACCTTCATAGTTATATTGATGGGAAAAATAACGGATTATAAAAGAAAGAATAAAAGCAGCCAGGAAGAGGCATAAAGTATAAGAAACGCCATAANAGGTGCTGGGTACCAACCGAATGATATGGTACCCGGCACCTCTTATTTATAACATCATATTTCTAAATGTATTCTCAAGACATAGAGCACCATAACCAAGAATAGGATTGGGATATACCACTTCGATTCTAAGGGGCCTTGCACCGTCTATGAGATAAGCCTTTAGCTTCTCCCCGTACATGTATAGGTCATTTCTCCGTATAATACCCCATTCCATCAATAGAGCGGCACTTCCTGTCACAAAGGGAGTTGCCATAGATGTTCCCGAGCGAATGGAATAGCCTCCCCCCGGTGCACATGAGTTTATATTTACTCCCGGTGCTACAATATCAGGCTTAATACCCAGATTTCTTGTAAATCCTCTCCCCGAAAACGGTGCATAGCTTCCGGTAAAGGCATTATATGCACCTACGGATATAGCCCTGTAGGCTGTTGAAGGTATGGTAAGAGTGGTATATTCAGAAGAAAGCAAAAACCTTGTCGCCGGACTTTTTGCTCCGCCGGAGGGTAGCCACATATCATAATTGCCCACCACTATACGTCTGGGNACCATCTCGATCCTCCATACTCCGGAATTAATATAGGTGTTCGNCGGTATGAATTCAATATATATCTCCTGCTGACCGTTATAAGGAGTGGGTTCTCCATAATATAAGAATATCTCGGTCTGAGCCACCCGAAACTGTTGGGTACCTAATATGCTGGGAATCGGTCCTACACGAACTCCGTTTGGGGCTATTATGGATATATCAAAATGATCGAAATAGTTTTTCCATATCTGTATGTTTAAAGAGAATTCAAATTCACTGACTGCAAAATCTACAGTCTCCGTGGTTCCCATCTGAAGAATTCCCCCCGCGTGGTTTCCCTCCGCACCTTCGTTACCGGTTCCGATAGCAATACTGGTTCTTCCTACATCAGCAATGTCATCAATAAAGCTTTCCAATAATGATCTTCCGGTATGTGAACCATAATTGTTACCGAAGCTGATATTGACTGCAAGCGGCCTTCCCGAGGATATCCCATACTGCACAACAAACTCAAGTGCCTCCATAAGCTGCGTCGTCCTGGGAAATGAACCGCTTAGAGATTCGCCAAGCTTTACAACAAGTAATTCACTGGAGGACGCCACTCCCCTATACAGACCGTTGCTTGCTCTTCCGTTACCGGCAGCTATGCCTGCCACATGTGTTCCGTGTCCCGATAGGTCCACGCTGGGAACAATATCAAGACGCTGTGGCATAGGTGTCTGTAACGCCTCATTAATCTGCTCCCTTGTATATAGAGTACCGATACGAAACCCCACCGGAGGATTTCCGGGGATTGTCTGATCCCAAATAGCTTCTATCCTCGTACTGCCGTCCTCATTTCGAAAATCAGGATGCGAATAATCTATTCCCGAATCGATTATTGCAATTAATACTCCCTCGCCGAATAGGTTAAATGGAGCCTGCTGAGTCGGATTAATACATGAAGCCAGCCTTCCTTCGTTAACCTCATAGAATAATCTCTTAGGTTTTTCTATGAATTCAACCTCCATATAGTTTATCAGACTGTCTATTAAATCCTCGGGTATTGTTATTATGGCATATCCGCCGGAAAGCTCCACAACACCTATATTAAGCTCCTGTACTATTCGTTCGAGGCTACCGCTATACTTAACGATTAACTCCCATGTGTTTGTCTCAGGCTCAAAGCCTACATCCAGGTCAAGTGTTCTTTCTCTTACATTTTCAGGTACGTCCAATGCCAAATTTAACTGATTATCTATGATACCGCTATTAACTCTATTTATTCTGTTCATCCTGACTTTCGCTCCGAATTCGCTTTACTCTATTATATGCCCTACCCCATTTCCATATATTGATTATGGAATTATTATTTAAAGATGTTACAATATTTGTGGAATTATGTAATATAATAATGACCGGAGGGAGTATAATGAGAAAAATCATGATTCCTGTAATGTTTGCTTTACTCGTTATTCTGATAGCGGCAGGAATTTATAGTATGAATATATCAAAGCATGAACTTTCATATCCTTCTTTTTTAGAGGCCGTGGAAGAAGGACGGGTGACGAAAGTTATAATATATAAAAACGGCAGTACTCTGGATGGCTATATGTCGGACAATCCCAATATAAAGTATACAATTCCAAATCCAATGACCGAGGATTTCATTGAATATCTCCTTATTAATGATATAACGGTATCCTATAAGAGCAACAGCTTTTCCGGTATTGCCGGAGTTATAGTCGTTGCGGTGGTTGCATTTGGCATCATATATTATACCCGCAGCGGAGGCTCGGTAAATAATCTTATTAAAGATGCCAACAAAAAGGATGAAAGTGGCAGAATCACTCTGGACTCCGTTGCCGGCAATACTGAAGCCAAATCCATGGTTGAAGATATTATTGGCTTTATTAAAAATCCCGCACAATATACCGATGTGGGTGCCCGTATGCCTAAGGGACTTCTTTTCTATGGTCCTCCGGGAACAGGTAAAACCCTTATGGCAAAGGCTATTGCAGGCGAGGCGAATGTTCCTTTCTATGCAATGAGTGGCTCCGATTTCGTACAGATGTATGTGGGTGTAGGCGCAAGTCGGATTCGAAACCTTTTTAATAAGGCAAAAAAACATGAAAAGGCAGTAATTTTTATTGACGAAATAGATGCCATAGGTAAGAAAAGAGCCCGTAACAGCTCTGCCAGTAATGACGAAAGAGATCAGACTCTCAATGCATTACTTACGGAAATGTCAGGCTTTCATGATAACCAGGGTATAGTCGTGATTGGTGCTACCAACCGAATGGACACCCTGGATGAAGCCCTTCTTCGGCCCGGACGGTTTGACAGGCAAATAGAAATAGGGCTTCCCGACGTGAACTCAAGAGAGAAAATACTTAGACTTCATACTAAGAATAAGCCTCTGTCAGAAGATGTTGACCTAAAGGCTTTGGCAAAATCCACCGTAGGCTTCTCAGGGGCAATGCTGGAAAATCTGCTAAACGAGGCTGCCATAACGGCAGCTAACGACCATAAATCAATAATCAGTCAAAGGCATATTGACAGAGCCTTTTACACAGTAGTTGCAGGTGCACCGAAGACTGATTTAAGCTATATATCCACCCGTGAAAGGGAAATAACCGCCTATCATGAGGCGGGACATGCTCTCGCAACCAAACTCCTGCTTCCGGAAAATTATATATCGAAGGTAACGATTATTCCCAGTGTCAGAGGTGCCGGCGGCTTTAATCTTAGTATTCCGAAGGATACCATGTATCGGTCCCAGAGACAAATTCTGGGAAGCATTAAGATATTGTTGGCCGGAAGAGCCGCAGAGGAAATCATATTCGGCTCTCATGAGGTGACGACGGGAGCAAGCCATGATATTCAAAGAGCATCCTCACTTATCGTGGACTATACGAATAAATACGGCATGGATCCCGACATGGGTTTATTCAGCACACAGGTATTAAGCGAGGGAGTCGATAAGGACGTTATAGAAAAATGCCGGACAATAATAAATAACCTCTACGAGGAAACCAAGGAAATAATGGCTAAGAACATCTCCTTACTGGAGGGCATCGCAAAGGAGCTCCTCATAAAGGAATCCTTAAGTGGTGAGGATATAGATAAGCTCATTGCTTGTGAATCAAAAGCGGTTTAGACAGCTTACACACCCTTCTGTCATAGGTGAAGAGTCCATTCACTTCATCCTCGATATCTGAAAGCTGGGTGTAGACAACAGCAGACAAGCCTTCCTTTATCATAATCGTTATGTCCTCTTGATAGAGTCTCTGTAATGCCGATTCTAAAGCTTCCGTGCCGTTATATAACCTGTAGCCATAAATTCTTGGCGAATAAGAATGACCTGAAATATAACAGGCATACCCACCAAATTCAGATAATACTACTGAACGTCCTCTTTTATCAGAAGTATATTTTAAAGGATGGAAGTAATTATGTATGCTTTTAAAATCTCCTCCCTTTTGATCGTACCAGCCACTGGCCTGATCAATCAGTCTCGTATCATCGATTGAACGAATCAGAGTCGTTATTTTATTTGCATCGAATTGTCCCCATCCCTCGTTAAAGGGAACCCATACAACTATAGATGGATTATTATAAAGATGCCTTATGGTATCTTCACATTCCCGAATCCATTCCCTTCTTCCGTCTGCATTTTTACGACCGAATAGCAGATAGTGTTTATCCTTAATTCTGCATGCTAAACACGGGAATATTGTGGGAAGATACCCAACCAGAAGCTTATTATACCTGCCACCCCCGTTAACCATATCCTGCCATACCAGCATGCCAAGTCTGTCACAATGATAATACCAACGCAGTGGCTCTAGCTTAATATGTTTTCTAAGCATATTAAAGCCCAAGGCCTTAGCCTGCTCTATGTCAAAAATCATGGCCTCATCACTGGGTGCGGTATATAGACCGTCAGGCCAATATCCCTGATCCAGAAGTCCGTTTTGAAAATACGGTTCATTATTCAGATAAATTCGGCTGATACCGTTCTCATCCTGCCTAACCTCAATTTTTCGCATGGCAAAATAGCTGTGGACGATATCATCCCCTGCATATATTACCATATCGTATAAATGAGGATTTTCAGGACTCCAATATGTAAAATTCTTTATGGGTATATTCATGGTAGAGTTCTTGGTTATAAAGGAGTGGATCTTACGGCCATGATCATAGATATCTATCCGAAATAAATTTCTAGTGGCTTTATTTTCGGCACTCAGATTGACTGTTAGCCTTAGTATGCTCTCATCCACCAATGGTGTAATACTTAAGGAGGTTATATATATCTCCGGCACCCACTCCATCCAGACAGTCTGCCATATGCCACTTTGTGCGGTATAAAACATACCGCCTCTCTTTAACTTCTGCTTTCCCCTGCTGTGATAAGATGTATCGGATGAGTCCTTAACCCTAACGGTCAGAAGGTTTCCACCCTCAATTACATAATCCGTAATATCTGCGGAAAAAGGAAGATACCCGCCGACATGTTGCATTATACTGTTATAATTTATCAATATCTCACAGGCTTGGTCCACCGCACCGAAATTAAGGATTAAACGTTTTCCCGGATACTTTTTTTCAATAATCAAAGGTCTCTCATACCAAAGTATTTCATCGGGCTTAAGCTGACGGTTTACTCCCGACAGTATGCTTTCCGGTGAAAATGGCACCAGTATTTTCCCTTCATAGTGTGATGGCCTAATGTCTGCGGATTCCTTTGTTATATTATAATTCCAGTATCCGTTTAAAATCGTATAATCATTTCGTCTCAGCTGTGGTCTTGGATATTCAGTCAGTACAGTGTCGGGATTCAACTCTTCTCCCCATTTTGTATAAAGCTGATTATAATTATTTTCCCTGCTCCTAAACAGTAAGGTTCGGACAGCATCCTTAAGCTTCAAATAATACACCCCATTTCGCTATGCCATCTATAAACAATCTTATGTATCCAGTGTACTGTATGCTATAAAATGTCGCAAGCTGTTTGTCCATACTAATCAAATATATGAATAAAACACATATATTATTCGGGTTTCCGGTCTTGTTATGTACATATTTAATATAAGAAAATCTATTTTAAATTATGAGCTTATATAGTAACCTTAAATTATAAAGAACATATAGTTACAGCATGTTACAAAATACTAAAATACTATATACGAAGGGATGTTTTAAATGGGTTTTCCAAAGGATTTTATTTGGGGTGCGGCTTCTGCATCATATCAGATCGAAGGAGCTGCTTTTGAAGACGGCAGAGGACCCTCTGTCTGGGATACATTTTCACATACTAAAGGAAAAGTTAAAAATGAGGATAACGGAGACATAGCCTGTGACCATTATCATCGCTTTCGGGAGGACGTTAAGCTAATGAAGGACATGGGGCTTAAGGCGTACCGCTTCTCAATCAGCTGGTCCAGAGTACTTCCCGAGGGAATCGGCAGAATAAATGAAGACGGGCTCAGTTTCTATAGCGATTTGGTGGATGAGCTGTTAAAGGCAGGCATCGAGCCCTTTATTACACTGTTTCATTGGGACCTTCCTCAGGCATTATATGATAAGGGTGGCTGGCGTAACAGAGATATATCGGATTGGTTTGCACAGTATACAAAAGTAGTCGTGGATGCCTTATCCGACAGGGTCAGCAACTGGATGACTCTTAATGAGCCTCTATGTCACATTTTACTGGGCCATTACTTAGGTGAGCATGCTCCCGGTGAAAAGGTTTCTTCCACCGAGGCCTTAAGACTTCTGCACAATATGAACCTTGCCCATGGTAAGGCTGTACAGACAATTCGCAAACATGCCAAAAAGCCCTGTAATATAGGAGTTGTCCCCAATCCATACTCAGGTGTTCCTGCAACTGACACCAAGGAGGATCTTGATGCGGCCAGAGCTTTTACCATCAGCGGCACCTCCAGAGGTATTTTTTCCAATGGCTGGTGGTTGGACCCTCTGCTTATCGGAGAGTATCCAAAGGATGGAATAGAGGCTATGGGTAATGAATTCCCTGCTGACATGATTAAGGACGGGGATATGGAGATTATATGTCAGAAGCTTGATTTTCTGGGAATTAATGTTTATACCGGTTTGGTAATTAAGCATGATGACGTCCATGGATACAAAGTGTGCCCACATAGAAACGGATATGATCAGAATGCTCTCAAATGGGCTGTGGTTCCAAAGGTTCTATATTATCTGCCTAAATTCCTTTATGAAAGATACAAGCTTCCAATCATAGTCGCCGAAAACGGGACAACCCTCCCGGATTGGGTAAGTCTTGACGGTAAGGTACATGACCCGAATCGTATAGATTATATGCATCGTTATATTAAGGAACTTAAAAGAGCCTCTATGGATGGCATAGACATCAGAGGATATTTTGCATGGTCCATAATGGATAACTTCGAATGGTCCGAAGGGTATAATGAAAGATTTGGACTAATACATATTGATTTTAATACACTAAAGCGTACTCCAAAGGACTCATATTATTGGTATCAAAATCTTATATTACACAACGGGGATAATATCTAAATAGGATGAAATATCACTAAAATCTATTGTATTTCATTGATTTTAATGTTATCATTAGTAATAATAAGTCAATAATGGTTGTAATTGGTTTTGTTATGACTTTTAGTGATTATTAGACAATATTAAAGGTGAAAATAGGAGGTATTTTCATGTCTGAACAATCAGCAAGGAAAAAAGAACGAAATTATACAAGAATATTAATTTTTTCCAATGCAGTGGCAATACTTGTTTTATTAGCTATACTTACCTTTTTTAATTTATCAGACATCAAAGTTGCTGATACATTATTCTCTGTAGGCTTAATAGTAATAATTGCCTTAGCCGCTCTATTATTAATATTTCTAATTCGGTTTTTCAGGGCCATTCGACATATTGATCGGAATGCCGAATTATTGGCTCAGGGAAGGCTTAATATTAGTGATATAATGGATGATAAGACTAAAGGCCTGGAATCATTGACTATAGCGGTAAATGACTTGAAAAGAAATCTCCTGAATTTTATCGAATCTACAAAATCCAATGTAATTATACTTTCAGACGCTGTTGATAATATTACCAAGAGTCTGGATATGAGCTATAAGGGCAACGAGCATATCGCAAGTAATATGGCTACTGTGGCTGAGAAAGCACAGCAACAGCTCAAGATCGTTAAGGAAACCTTAGAAGGTATTGAAGAGGTTGCAAACAGAGCTAACAGTATTACAACCACATTGGCTAATATTGAAGAATTTGTAGAAAATACTGTTAAAGTTACTGAAGAAGGATCGCAGCATGTGGATAAGTATAATGAACAGATGGAGGTTATATCCACTAACTTATCCGACACCGCAGCATTTATTGAAGCACTAAATGCTCACCTTAAGGAAATTGACCAGGTTAACGGCTTAATTATAAATATTACCGAGCAGTTAAAGCTTCTCTCTTTGAATTCCGCTGTTGAAGCGGCCCGTGCCGGTGAAGCAGGAAGAGGCTTTGTAGTAGTTGCTCAAGAGATGAATAAGCTGTCGGCGATTACCAGAGACAGTATCGGTCAGATTAACAAACTTTTAAATAATATTCTTAACAGTAATGCCAAGGTAAGTGACAGTATTTCCAGCTGTGTTGAGAGTTTCGATATCAGTAAGGAAATATTTAATTCAGTAAAAGATACCTTCTATACAATCAACAAGAACGCTTACATATTAAATGATGATATGAAAAAGGTATACGAGGAGTCCCGTCTTATTAATGAAAACACCAAGGGGATCAGCGCTCAAGGCCAGATTCTACATGATGCTTCCAATGAGATCTCCTCTATAACACAGGATGTTGCAGCCGTAACGCAAGAAGAGCTTGCGGAAAATGAAGAGATTAATAATCAGGCATTATCATTACAGAATATGCTTTCAGGTATAGAAAAGCTTCTTATGAGATATAGAACCTCTGTTGTACCGGTTGATGAGGTTAGTCCGAAGAGACTTAAAATTGCATTATTCAGTCCGCTGGATCATCCCTTCTGGGAAGGCGTCAGACAGGGTGCCCTATATGCTCAGACTGAATTAAAGGCTAAGAATGTAGATGTGGAATATCTCGGATACCAAAAGGTGGACAGCAGACTTAATGAAGCTCTAAAGGAAAGAATTGCGAATAATTACGACGGACTTATACTACCGGGCTTCTTAGGCAATATTGATGAGGATTTAATAGAAGCCGGTCGTAAGAACATAGCCCTTATGTCATTTAACTGTGACTATAACGAGGGTATTGACAGAATAGCTTACTTCGGACCTAACATTCCTGCCTCCGGTAAACTGGCAGGCGAAGTTATGGCAAAGGCCTTAGATAATGAAGGCGAGATAGCTATCATTCGCGGAGCAATGAATAACTTTGTTAATAAGGTTCGTACAGAAGCAATATACAATATCATAAAAAGTAAGAAGAAAATGAAGATAGCTACAGAAATAGAAGCCGAAGCCGATAATGATCTGGTGTTTATGAACACCAAGGAAGCTCTCACCAGATTCCCCAACCTAAAGGGTATCGTTATACTTACAGGTGGAATTATCGGTGCAGCCAGAGCAGTCGAGCAAATGGGTCTTGTCGGAAAGGTTAAAATAGTATGCTTTGACTATGATGACGATGTTCTAAAACTTATTAAGAAGGGTATTATATATGCCGCTATCGGCCAGGATCCATTTGGACAGGGACACGATCCAATCATATCCATGTATAACTATCTGGTAACCGGTCAGAAACCCGATTCGATTTGCTATACAAGAACCGAGCTAATTGATATAAGAAGCGTAGCCGAATAGATATATTAAAATAAGATTATAAAAATCAGAATGACCATACTTCAAATGAGGTATGGTCATTCTTTTATGTACACCATTTTTCTTTGTATTTGTAAGCTCCCTTAACACCTTTAATTGGCTAGGAAAATAAAGTACATCCCATAGTCTTTAGTCTTTCTATTCGTAAATATATATCCTCTTCCTCACACTTAAAATAATCGGCCAGACATGGTATGCAAAGATATTCCTTTGCTCCCCTGTTAACCAGTCTTAAATAGATGGCAATCTCATCTCTTATTAATTCCTTGTGACAGTTTTTACACTTCATATTATCTCTCATCTGATTCTTACAGGTTTAGCTCTTAATACCTTACAGTGATGTGGCTTAAGCTTACATGTAAAATGCTCTGTATATACGCCTATATCCTCATGTTCCCATACATCCCGCAGCTGTAGTCCATATCCCGATGAAGCTGTTAAGCCCATATCCCAAAATTGAAGAGAGCCTTCACCATCCGTATCACCCATATTAAAAAAGCCTATTCCAAAATCCCCATCAGATAAGGGCTTTATGTAGATTTTGACATCACTGTTATTCCATTGCTCCATGCTATAAGCCTGACGCCCCTCGGGATCTTGGTTTATGGCAATAATCTCTTTATTGGCCAGAATCTTATGAGTAGCCTCATTCATGTTGCGGATATCACAGCCTATCATCAGGGGAGAAGTCATGATACACCAAAGGGAGAAATGGGTCTTATACTCTTCGTCTGTACAGCCTCCTAAAGCAACATTACCCTTTCCATACATACCTACAACCAGCATATCAAGGTCATTATAGCAGTATGGTGCACTATAGCATTCTTTATTCCATTGACTAAGCACAATGTTTTTAATGGATTCCCAGTTGTCCTGAATATCACCGGTAGAACGGTACATATGAGCCCCTGTAGCCCGAATCCATTCATGGGTGTTATCACTTCCCCAATTACATGCTGAGAATAAAATGTCTCTTCCACAATTTTTAAGGGCCATTCCCATGCGTTTGTATAGGATATGACCGGGAATATTATGGGGCTTGTAGCAATAGTCATATTTTAAGAAATCTACCCCCCATTCCGCAAATGTTTCGGCGTCAGTAAATTCGTGATCCAGACTGGATGGATGACCTGCACAGGTCATGGTACCGGCACAGGAATACATACCGAATTTCAAGCCCTTTGAGTGAACATAATCTGCAACCGCTTTCATTCCGCTAGGAAATTTATCAGGATCGGCTACCAAATGACCATCCTTATCTCTGCTTTTTAAGGACCAGCAGTCATCTATAACCAGATATTGATATCCCGCTTCCAAGAGGCCCAGCTCGTTCCAGATATCCGCAGTCTCCTTGATTAGTTCCTCAGAAATATCCCAACCGAAGGTATTCCATGAGTTCCATCCCATAGGTGGTGTATGTGCTAACATATGCTTCTCCTTTCTTATGCCGTTATAATATAGGCAAGATAAAAATCCTTTGTGCATTAAGGTGCAATTACTTTGTCAGTGCATAGCGATTACTCGGCTACACTTACTGATTTATTTGAGGATTCTCTAAAGATTACTTCTACACCGACAAATATTACTTCTTTAGGAAAGATGGGATTCTTCAGTCTCCACATAAGCTGCTGTACAAGTCTTCTGCCGAGTCTTTGATTGCCTACCCGTACAGTTGTCAGAAACGGCTCAACCTTCGACATCTCCTCTACATTATCATATCCTGTAACAGCCACATCCTTCGGTACGGACAGTCCCTTGGAATTCAGATAACGCATGACATACAATGCTATATCATCATTTGCACACACGATGGCCTCGGGCATATACGGGAATAATGAAAGGGCAGCCTCAACCTCCTCAGGCTTATAAAACTTAGTGTTGGCATGATAAGTGGCTATAATATCTTTATCAGGCTTAATACCCGCCTCCAGCAAGGCACTTTCATATCCTATATAACGGTCGTAAATTGTCCTGCAATATGTTGTATCACCGATAAATCCAATTTTCCTCATACCTCTGTTTATAAGGTCTGTGGTAATCTTCTTCATGCTGTCCATGCTTTCGCAGATTATAATATCTCCATATGAGGTAATCTCCTGAATATTGCTGGGAGCATCCAAAAAGACCACGGGAATATTATATTTCATTATCTGATTGATATATTCCTTAGTGAACACACTAAGAATAATGATTCCGCTTACTTCTTCCTGTAAATCTAAGGGTAAAACCAGATTTTTCTCGTCTTGTTCACTTATAAAATTCAACTGAAGCTTACAACCGTTTGTATTTAATTCATCCGATATCCCCATTATTATACTGTTCCAAAATACTGATATTTCTCTACGGGTAAGCACCACGATTGTCTTGGTTTCATCAATCTTGTTACGAAGCTTAAACTGATTTAATACTACAGGAGATAATTTAGAATATCCCATTTCATAGGCTTTCTTTATTACAATATACCTTGTCTCATAGGACACTGTATCGCTGTTGTTTAACGCCTTTGCGACGGTGTTTCTCGACAAATTTAATTCTCTGGCTACATCTTGAATTGTAACCTTCTTCATGTAATTTCCTCCTTATCTTCTGCTACAATAATTCATTCAATTATTATGCATTTATATGGCATTAAGATTTGTATTGCACAGTATATTGCATAATAAAAGTGTACTATATAATATGGAATAATTCAAGGTGTATTTCAAAGCAACACATTGTCCTAATCGATATAAGATACAATCAACTCCATATTCCCTTTGAGTTTGAATTTGCCGTATCCTGTGCAAAGAATGAAGTGATCTCCCTTTGTTATCGGAGCTTTGTCAATTTCTCCATTACCCTCGATTACACTAATATTCATGAAATCCTTATCCTGGTTAAGTGTTATCTCTCCATCATTATAAATGCTTATTTTTTTCAGTGTATAATGCTTGTTCTTAATCAGTTCTCTGATTTCACAGTTATTTCTTTTAATGATTTTATCATCAATAATTGCATCCTTATGGGGGCAGTTTATTACATCAATGCTTTCCTTTATATGCAATTGTCTTGGTTTACCATCCACAAGCCTGCCATAATCATAGAGTCTGTATGTAATATCACTGTTTTGCTGCGTTTCGAGGAGTAATGTTCCTTCCTTTATCGCATGGACGGTTCCGGGATTAATCTGAAAGAAATCACCCTTCCTTATATTACGTAACCTTATCAGCTCGTCCCATTTATCATTCTCTATCATATATTCTAATTCCTCTTTATCCTTAGCATTATGACCTATTACTATCTCTGCATTCACATCGCAATCCAGTATGTACCAGCATTCTGTTTTTCCCAAAGCACCGTTTTCATGGGTATATGCATAGGAATCACTAGGATGTACCTGTATACTGAGGTCTTGTTTTGCATCTATTATTTTAACAAGTAAGGGAAATGTCTGCTCGCTTCTGTTACCGAATAAATGGCGTTTGTTTTCCCAGAGCCAGCTTAAGGTTTTTCCCTTATATGTACCGTTTTTTATTGTGCAGTCTCCGTTGGGATGCGCACTGATTGCCCAACATTCCCCGGTAAAGTCATTAGGGATATCATAACCATATTCGGTTCTCAGTCTGTCACCACCCCATACCATTGTTTTAAATACAGGCTCAAGAAAAAGTATCTCCATGATGTATTCTCTCCTTTAGTTTTATAAATACTATTTCACATTATACAGAATCTAAGTTAAAAAAACAATGTACTGTCCGATTATTAGCTACAATAGGACGAACTTTCATAATCAATAAAAAAGAGGAATATCCTGTAATTAGGATTTCCTCTTTCTATACAATATAAATTCTTATACGATAAACTATTGCTCCAATAAACTATTGATCTGAGCAGATTCTGAAGCTGTTATCGTGATATTATTACCTGTCACACTATCCAGCTTATTGTTACTTCCTGATACGAAAACGTCACCTATCTTGTATGCCGCTTCGCCGTCATCACCTTTTCCGGTATCTATGGTGAGCCCTTCGAAGTGAACGTTTTTAAGCTGTGTATTCTTAGCTTCGATGGCAACAGTGGCTGCCGTAACAGAAATTCCGGAATTCACCTTGAGCTTTACGTTAAAGTTCTCAAATGTTACATTCTCAATATATGCTCCGTCCAAGGTATTGAATAATCCAATGGTTTTACTTTTATCCATATCGACCTTTCTGCTGGTGATACTAAGAGTTATATTCTTCAGACTATATCCGTTTCCTAGAATCTTTCCGCTGAAATTATCAGCCATTGTTACGGTAACACCCGTAAAATCAATATCATTGGACAGTATATATCCATCCACCGGATTTCCCAGCCTATCAAAACCTGAGAACCAAACCTTGCCGCTACTCTTTAAATCATCCACCTTAGTAATTCGAGCATAGTTGCCCTCTGAATATTTTAGATAGATAATCTTGTTGGAAGCATTCTCAATATAGTGATTAATCGCGTTCTCATATAGTTCATCTTTATATTTACGAATGCTAGCTCTGATATCCTTATCATCCGTTGTAATCTCATAACCAAGCTTATTTATAAATAAATCAGAAGTATCCTCTTCTGACCTATCGTCGTCATCAGCAGGCTCGACATAGTTTATTTTCTTAATATAGTCCGGAAACTCTGCGTGTAGCTGTTCATAAATCTCTTCGTTTGAAGGAATTAATTCAGCATGGATATATTCAGAAAAATCATAAGTTGTGGTTAAGGCCTTATCGGCATAATAACCCTCAAAGGTATATCCACTTTTAGCTATAAGCATTTCAGCAGCACTTGATAATTCCTGTACTGCAGACTCCTCAGATATATTCTTTGAAAACATCACATTATCTGTTGAGGCATCGACATAATCGATTTTTCCCTGAGGAATCCATCTTGCGTAGAGAGTCATGTCTTCCTGTACTCTGTCCTCATCAAAATCCCATCTGTCTTCTGCCTTAAAGGAGTATCCAATAATATTCCCATTTGCATCCTTAATATCCTCTTTAGCGGTGTACCATCCGGCCAGAATATGTCCGTCCTTGACAGGCTGGATCAGCATATTTGTTGAACCCGAAGGCTTGAACAGATACGAATTCTTCATATAGAAAGTCTCACGTATCTCCCTTGAGTTTACTGTCCCGCCTAATGCATCATATATTACTGTGCAGTCGTAACCCCATTCTTTCGGATCAGCGGCTTTATCAGCTACACCACAAGAACTTAAAAATAAGCTGGTTGCCAATATTATAATGACAGGCATCATGCGGTGTAATTTTTTATTCTTTATCATTTCCGATTTTCCTCCTACCTGCTATTTGAACCAAACATTGATGCAAAACAGTATGAACAGCGCAAATGCACCGAATACAATAACTGCAAAAAGGATATATGAAGTCATCACACCAAGGAGAATGCTTCTGCGTTCCTGTTTTGATAACTTTACTGATTCCTTTTTTTCTTTTGTTTTACCAAACTCATCAAATGCAGTTCTCTTGATGATGGAACGCGGCATACCGTCTATATTCATATTTGCTATGACACGTCCGTCATCAATAAAATCATTTTCTTTCTTTCTTTTTTTCATATATATCATCCTATTCTACTCTTGACTATACAGATGACATGCAACACTGTGCCCCTCTTCATATTCCTTAAGTATCGGTGTCTGTTTAGCACAGATAGGCATAGCATTAGGGCATCTGGTACGGAATTTGCACCCTGAAGGTGGTTTAACAGGACTAGGGATGTCTCCCTTTAATATAATTCTGTTCATCTTTACATCCGGGTCGGGCACCGGTACCGCAGACAAAAGTGCTTTGGTATACGGATGCATCGGATTAGCAAAAATACGCTTCTTGTCTCCTATCTCCATCATGCTGCCCAGATACATGACTCCAATTGTATCTGAAATATATTCTACTACAGACAAATCGTGTGAAATAAACAGATACGTATAGCCGTATCTCTCCTGCAAATCCTTCATAAGATTTATAATCTGTGCCTGAATGGACACATCCAGTGCGCTGACAGGCTCATCACAGATTATAAACTTTGGTTTCAATGCCACTGCTCTTGCAATACTTATTCTTTGTCTCTGTCCACCGGAAAACTCATGGGGGTAACGGTAAAAATACTGTGGCTGTAGACCACAATCCCTCATTATTTTCATAATATAGGATCTATATTGATCTTTAGGTACAATATTGTGTTCCTTTACTGCCTCTCCAATGATCTCTCCAATAGGAAGACGTGGAGACAGGCTCGAATATGGATCCTGAAAAATCATCTGTAGCTGTGGACGCATTTTTCTAAGTTCTCTGGGAGGAACCTTTGCCAGATCCTTACCGTCAAAAATAACCTGACCGTCTGTTACTTCATGAAGACGTAAAATTGTACGTCCCACAGTGGTTTTACCACAACCCGATTCTCCTACAAGGCCCATTGTAGTTCCCCGCTTTATACTAAAGGAAACGTCATCAACAGCTTTTACATAAGCTTTTCTCTTTCCAATGGAAATCTTGGAGATGGGGTAGTATTTCTTAAGGTTTCTAACAATTAAAATATCATCATTTGTTGTCTTGTTTTCTATATTCTCAATAGCCAGGGCTGACTACCTCCTCTCCTTTTCTTCTTCACTCTTTTCGCTTCCGTCTTTATTGTATAAATGACAGGCAGCAAAATGAGTTGGCGAAAACTGTATCATATCAGGATATTCCTGCCCACATATACTCATAGCCTTGTCACATCTATTATAAAAATAACAATGATTTGGCATATTAATTGGATTAGGCACCTGTCCCTTAATGCTGTACAGTCTGTCCTCTGTCTTATTATGACCTCCCGGCCTTGACTTCATAAGTCCTATGGTATAAGGATGCTTAGGGCTGTGGAATATCTCCTGAACAGTTCCTTTTTCAATTATTCTGCCGGCATACATGACAACGACAGTATCAGCCATTTCGGCGATTACTCCCAAATCATGAGTAATCAACATGATNCTTCCGTTAATCTTATNCTTAACTTCCCGTAATAACTCCAATATCTGAGCCTGGATGGTAACATCCAAAGCGGTTGTAGGCTCATCGGCAATTATAAGTCTGGGATTGCAAGCAAGAGCCATGGCAATCATAACTCTCTGACGCATACCACCGGACAGCTCATGAGGATAGCTGTCATAAACCTTCTCTACCGCAGCAATACCAACCAAATTCAACATCTCAATTGTTCTGGCCTTTGCCGACTCAGCCGTAGCCCCTTCTGTATGAAGCAAAACTACTTCATCCATCTGATAACCTATCTTAAATACAGGATTTAGACTGGTCATCGGCTCCTGGAATATCATAGCTATATCCTTACCGCGAATATTAAGCATCTTATCCTTAGGCATTTTTGTGATTTCATAGCATTTTCCATCACCGGCCTGATAACGAATACTGCCGTCAACGATTTGTCCGGTCGGTGCCTGAACAAGCTGCATGAGAGAAAGACTTGTAACTGACTTACCACATCCTGACTCTCCAACAACACCAACGATCTGTCCCTGAGGTATATCGAAGCTGACACCGTTCACGGATTTTACAGTACCGACATCGGTGAAAAAGTATGTGTGAAGATTGTCAAACTCTACTACATTGGCAGGATCTCTCATCTCGGTAAGATATTCCTCTTCCGATACGTTTTTCCTGTTTTTTTCCTTTTCAAATTTCTTAATAATTTTGTTATTTTCCTTACTGATACGTCTCTCGTCCCTCAACGTAAGGTAAGTTGTATTGTCAACGCCTTCTATTTTACCGCGTTTTAATTTGTCTAATAGTCCCATGGTATCACCTACCTTTTCATTCTAGGGTCAAATGCATCCCTAAGGCCATCGCCTATAAAACTAAAGCCTAACACTGTTACAACAATTAATATACCTGCTGGTACCCACATATTAGGGTAATGTGCAAGAATCTCCTGTCCTCTGGAAGGATCGGCAAGCGCTATCATCGAGCCCCATGCAGCCCTAGGGAACGGAACACCAAGTCCAAGGTAAGAAAGAGTCGACTCATAAAGAATTACTCCTCCCAATCCCAAGGTTGCGCTTACAATCAACTGTGGCATGGTGTTCGGAACGAGATGCTTGAATATCTTATTCCATGCTGAGATTCCTGTTGTTTCGGCTGCCATCATATATTCCTGCTCTCTCAGCATGAGTATCTGTCCTCTTACAATTCGGGCTGGACCAGTCCATCCCATCAAAGTCATAAATGCCATCAGATAATAAATTCTGTGCTCCGCCGGAATGCTTTCGATGGAACTGATTGCCGCCGAAAGTACTAAAAGTATCGGCATACCGGGAAGACATGAAAATATATCAACAATTCTCATAACAACTTGGTCGACCCATTTTCCGTAATAACCAGCCAAGCCACCAAGAAGTATTCCTAAAAGCATTTCTATAATAATAACAATAAAGGATATTGTTAATGAAATACGTCCGCCATACATAAGGCGTGTAAATATATCGAAACCAGACGTATCCGTACCAAGCCAGTGCTCAGTTGACGGAGGCGCTTTAAAAAGTACCAATGTCTGGGATTTGTCATAATAAGTATATGGCTTTCCATCAGGCCCAATAAACTCGGCAGTGGTTACCATATCTGCATTCCNCTCAATTTTGAAAACCTGTGTTTCTTTATAGCCCCAAGTAGCGTCGATTATTAACGGCCCCAAAAATGAGAATATAAACACAAATATTATCATAATAAGGCCTGCGATTGACAACTTACTCTTAAAAAACCTTTTAGCTACCATACGACCTGGAGATATTACTCTAAAATGCTGATCTACATTTAATTCAGCATTGTCCTGATGGTCAATATTATTCTGTTTTAAATCGTTTTCAGTATTTAATGCCATTGATATCCCCCTTCCTATGATAGTTTAACACGGGGATCAACCACCATGTACATAATATCCGATATTAGCATACCAAGTACCGTTAGTATAGCTAAAAACATATTGTAACCCATTATAAAAGGTATATCTCCCTGCGTTGTTGCTCTCAGAGCCATATAACCGATTCCGGGAATTGCAAACACTGTCTCAGTGATCATAGCACCGCCAAACAGTCCGGGAAGCATACCTGAAAGTGATGTAACCAGCGGAATCATGGTATTTCTAAATGCATGCTTGTAGGTTACTACCTTTTCAGACAATCCCTTTGCCCGTGCGGTTCTTATATAGTCCGAATTCAGTACCTCCAGCATGTTGGTTCTGGTAAATTTCATAGTACTGCCTACACCCAAAAGTGTCAGAACAGTTATTGGCAATACCAAATGCCACGCTTTATCCAATAAAATCTGAAAGTGAGCATCGGGTGCAAAAATCTTCGTCGCTGTCGTTAACCCCTGTAATGGGAAAATACCTAATCTTATAGCAAAAACATTCATAAGCAGTGCGGACAAAAAGAAAGAGGGTAAGGATGCACCCATCATAGCAAAAACCGAAACGGTGTAGTCATAAGCACTGTATTGATTTACAGAGGCCTTAATTCCCATCGGTATTCCGATTAGAATCTGTAAAATAAATGATATTAAAGCAATCATAAATGATATCCATATATAATCGGAAAGGACGTCTGTAACAGGCTTGCCGTACACAAAGGAATGACCCAGATCACCGGTTAAGGTACCTGTCAGCCATGTCCCATAGCTCTTTAATATTCCGGTAAAGCTTTTGTCAGCAAGACCATATAGCTCTTTTAAGCGCTGAACATCCTCTTGGGTCATTGCACCGCTTTGTAGAGCGGCTGATGTTTGATTATCAATATAGTCTGCAGGCATAAGCATAGAAAGCATATAGATTAAAACCGATACGCCTGCCAATATCAGCAATGCCAATGCTATTCTTTTAAGTAAATATTTCCACATATTAGCCCTCAATCCATTAAGAAGTGGTACAAGGCTTAATTATAAGCCTTGTACCCTTAATATATTCTTCTAATCTTCTAATAATATTAGTTCAACTCAACATTCCAAATAAATGATAATGGAGACTGGAATGGTGTTACATCATCGCCACTGAAGAGTGTATCAGTGTTGATAACTTCCTTGTTATATACATACATATTCTTTCTCTGATAGGTCGGTACCTCTACAGCCAAACCTGTGGAGAGTTCGAGTGCTCTCTTGTAAATAGCCTTACGCTCCTCAGTGTCAATTGTAGAACGACCTGCCATAATCAGATCATTCAGCTCATTAAGCATTGCCTTCTCTTCATCTGAACCATTCTCAAACAGATAGTAGAGACCGCTTCTTGCTGCTGAAGTACCCTGATTTACCTTCGGGTCTGAATGCCAGATCTGGAACATGTCAGGGTCAACTCCGCCGNTGCCCCATGCTGCTGCCCAAACCTGAATTCCGGATTCATAAGCTGTANTCAGCTTACCAAGGAGATTCTGGTCAGTCTCAATATCAACCTTTACACCGATTTTCTCAAGAACTGCCTGAGTATCGATAAAGATTGAGCCTGCAGGGTGATCCTTAGCTTCTGAAGGAAGTGTAAACTTAAATGTTACCTGTGTACCGGCCTTCTCATGACCATCGGGATAAGTCATTACGTTATTAGCCTCGTCATATTTATATCCTGCCTCNAGGAATAATGCCTTGGATGTCTCACCAGTCTCGTCATAAGGGAACATATCTTCCGGATTATCCGGATAAGCCCAAAGTATCTTAGTCATTGTACGATAGTTTACGCTAGCCAGCTCTTGATAATAGTTGTCTACTGCTAACTGAACATTCATAGCATGAGCAAGAGCTTTTCTAACTTCAAACTCAGGTACAGCCTGGCCCTGAATACCGATATAGCCATAACCGTCATTGTCTACCAATGTATATCCAAGCTTAGCGTAGTTATCAGCTCCGGCTGTAATATCATTAATAACAGTCATGGAAGCTGAAGGATCGGAATAGTGAACAGTTCCTGTCAGAACTGAGTCAAGTTCTGCACCTAATGCAATTTCCTGATAACGGAAGGTCTTGATCTTTGGAGAACCAAGCATGAAATTGTCATTAGCTGTATAGGTAACTACATTGTCTTTCCACTCCTGGAACACATAAGGTCCTGCTCCTAAAGGTCTGTCATTCTTTGTCTTAAGGAAATCCATGAATTCCTTATTACCGGTATCTACTCCAAAATCATTCAGATTACCGGTATATCCGTCGGTATAATAATGGAAAGGAGCAACTGTGACGCCTAATTTAAAGATTGCTGTAGGGTCTACGCCGTTAATAACAACCTTTATATATTCTCTTTCAACGCCGTCATCACATACCATTGTACCGGAAGTAATTCCACTAATACTCTTAACTCCGCCAGCTACCTGTCCTTCTGAAGAAATATATGCTGTCTTGATATAATCCTGTATGGTCAGATCTCCGGCCTTTTCATAGTTAATACCGGCATCGCTTAAGTCATAGCCATAAGCGCCGAGAATGTTTTCCCAATAAATATTAGCATCTACAGTATCTGCAGCCAAATCGTATTTATTTCCTAAACTATCTATGAAGGCACCATCGGCATCAAGTTCGCCGAATCCCCATAGAACCATACCGTATGCAGCCTGCATATTAGTGTTAGCTGCTACTTCTTCTGCGGTATATGGTGCAAAATAGTCCGGAATATGACCGGTGTAGTTTGTATTAACATAATCAATGATTTCCTGAGCAAATGCGGCTCCGGCTTCATCCAGGTAGCTCCAGAAAACTTCCTGTTGCTCCATTGTTACGCCGTCAGCAGGATTAATCACCATAGAACCGTCATCACCGGTTGTGATGCCTGCATCAAGAATTGCATCAACTGCCTCAAGTACATCAGCACTTGTCTGGAGGCGATACTCATTGATACCCTGTATGTTCATGGTATAGAATGTAGAGGATCCATCGTATTTAGGATCGCTCAATACATACATTGAGAACAAAACGTCCTTTGCAGTAATGGGTGCGCCATCACTGAAAGTAAGCTTGTTTTTCAGAATAAATGTATATGTTGTTGATGAATTACCCTCGCCAATTTCCTGTGTAAAATCATAAGCATAGCTGGGAACATCGATGCCTGCCTCAGGTGCACCAAACTTATTATAATAAAGCAGACCAATATGTGCCATACCGTTTACGTCCACGTCATAAGCCGATGTCGCAAAGAACGGACTGAACTTACCATCCAGAGTTCCTATGCTTACAACCAGAGGACTTGTTTCATTGTTGCCTGTCCTGGGTGTTACTGTAGCATCATATCTGTTAGCAGGAACGTCAGGAAGTACCTCAACCGGCTTATCAGTTCCGGTATCATCCGAAGGTTTATCGGGTGCTTTTGTTGGTGTTTCTGTTGTGTCAGGTTTTTTAGTATCATCTTTTTTGGAGCAGCCTACAGCTGAAAAGGCTAGTACAAATGCCAACAGCAGAGCAAGCATGCCCTTAGTAAACTTGAATTTCATAACTTCTCCTCCTTTAAATATTATATATTTAAATTTTTAAATATATTTGGTTTGAAATAATTTCCTTTTGTGCCTTATAATTAAAATAGGCAAAAGATATTGATTATAATCATACGTTATAATACGGATCTTCCACCTGATAGATAACCCTCTTTTGAAATTTTGACGCTTGTCTTATTGTGGCACGATGTAGCACGATGCTTTCGAATTACAATTGCGGCACTGCAAAGCGTTAAAGTTATATGGCATACTAAATCATTCATTACAAATGTAACCCGTCTAGTATTAAAAAGGTCGTCAATACCGACGACCTATTATGCCTCATGTATATCTCGCTGACCTTTTCCCCTATCCTATTTTTTGCTTTACTTATAATACGATATTAGTATTATTGTATCATTTGTATCTTTCATTAAAATATCATAGATATTATTTATTGTCAAGCATCAGCTTATCCTTTCTATATATTTCTATATCTTTTTCAAAAATCCGTCATCCATTTTCTTCCCCTTGTTTCCGTGCAAAAAGCACATTTTCTGCTTAACATCATATAATGTCACATAAGGAGGGAGTAAGATGTCTTATAACAGAAAAATCGGTATATTTGGCGGTGACAAACGTCAGGTTTATATGGCATTATCTCTGCTTAACAAAGGGTATAATGTATGCTCGTATAAACTCATTGACCAGGTTGAACACGTAAATCATATTGCTGTTGACGGCTTAAATCAATTATTTAATACATGTCAGATACTGATTGGTCCCGTTCCCCTAACTAAAGACCTCGTAACCGTATCTGAGGACAAAGTCTGTGATTTAAGCAAAACTATTATTCGTTTCATTAATAAAAAACATATGCTTATCGGTGGAATGATTCCTTCAGAAATCACTGATATATGCAACAAAAAAGGTGTATTCTGCTATGATTTTATGAAGGATGAGAAAATAGCAATAATGAATGCTGTATCGACAGCAGAAGGTGCCATAATGGAAGCAATTAAGAACAGTGACCGGAATCTTCATCAAAGCAATTGCCTTGTACTTGGTTATGGTCGATGCGGTAAGGTTCTAGCGGCTAAGCTTAAGGGTCTTGATGCACATGTAACCGTAGCGACACGAAATGAGGAGTCCCTGGCTTATGCACAGGCAATAGGCTTTAATACGGTTAATCTTTATAAGATTAAGCCGATTTTGAATTCCTTTCAATATATTTTTAATACTATTCCCTCACTGATACTGGATTCAACATGCTTGGAATCAGTATGCCCGGATGTCGTAATAATTGATATAGCTTCTGCTCCGGGTGGAGTAGATTATGCCTATGCTCTAAACCATGGAATTAATGCAAAATTGTGTCTGGGCCTTCCCGGTAAGGTTGCCCCAAAGGCATCAGCAGATATATTAGTAACTGAAATTGAAGCTCGGATAAAAGAAAGAAGTGGTTAAATGAATATCAGTGGTAAAAATATCGGTATTGCCCTGACAGGCTCATACTGTACCTTTGACAAGGTCTTTCCTCAGATTGAAAGGCTTGTAAAGGAAAACGCCAATATATATACGATTTTTTCTTACCAGTCCCAAACGACCGATACACGCTTTGGAAAATCTGCAGACTTTATAAAGCTTGCCAAGGAGATAACAGGCAACAATCCAATAACCACAATAGTTGAGGCGGAAGAGCTTGGTCCGAATAATACACTTGATGCTGTGGTGGTTGCGCCCTGTAGCGGTAATACCTTGGCTAAAATGGCGAATGCAATAACCGATTCTCCGGTACTGATGGCAACCAAGGGTCTTCTACGTAATAATAAGCCCGTAATATTAGCTGTATCGACCAACGATGCCTTGGGTAATAATCTGAAAAATATCGGAATGTTAATAAACATAAAGAACGTATACTTTGTACCCTTTGGACAGGATAATTATAAGAGAAAGCCATATTCGATGGTCGCACAATTCGATTTGATTCTGCCCACAATTGAAAAAGCTCTGGAAGGTGTACAAATACAGCCTATTGTACTGGCACCGACATAATTAAAATGAGCTGTCTCAAAATAAGTAAATCACATACATTATTTTGGAACAGCTCTTTTATCTGTTGTTATTCTTTATTAGCCTTTTCTATTTCTGCTATGGCATTTTTTCTCATCGGGATTCTGCAGTTTTTATTATTACCGAATTCAACAATTACTACCTCTTCCATAACATCGATTACTACTCCGTAAAATCCACTGCTGGTTAGTACGCTGTCACCCTTTTCTAAGGTGGAAAGCATAGCCTGCATCTGCTTCTGCTGCTTTTTCTGAGGACGAATCAGCATAAAATACAATAACAGTCCCAGTACACCCAGCTGAATAATTAATAATAAGAAACCACCGCTATTTGAAGGTGTGTCTGTCGCATTTTCTGCCAGAAATACTAAATTATACATAAATATTACCTCCTAGGTTAAATTGAATTCTATCTATCATCCCAAGTCTTTTTCTGTATATTGACTTGGGTTATGAGTAATTTCTAAGGCTTATNTTCTTCAAGTGACAAGTCTTCCAGCTTCTGCTTTTTGTATTGCTTGTAGCTTTTATTTCGGATGGCCTCACGTATTTCCTCCATAAGATGATTATAAAAGTAAAGATTGTGGAGAACCAATAAGCGCATTCCTAACATTTCTTTAGCCTTTAATAGATGCCTTATATATGCTCTGCTATAGGTCTTACATGCAGGACAGGCACATCCCTCCTCGATAGGTCTGTCGTCTAATTCATATTTTGCATTGAATAAATTCATTTTCCCATGACCCGTATAGGCATGTCCATGTCTTCCGTTTCGGGATGGATAAACACAATCAAAGAAATCTACACCACGGTCAACTGCCTCCAGAATATTCGCCGGTGTTCCCACTCCCATAAGATATACAGGTTTATTCACAGGCAGGTGGGGTGTCGTCTCTTCAATTATTCTATACATCTCCTCGTGACTTTCACCTACCGCCAATCCACCGATAGCGTATCCGTCTAAATCCATTTCGGATATTATCCTGGCATGTTCTATTCGAATGTCTGCATAGGTACCACCCTGATTTATTCCAAACAGCATTTGCTTCTTATTTATAGTATCCTCAAGACTGTTCAGTCTGTCCAACTCATTCTTACATCGAACCAGCCATCTTGTGGTTCTTTCAACAGAGGAGCGTATATATTCCCTGTCAGCCGGATATGGAGGACATTCATCAAAAGCCATGGCTATAGTTGACGCAAGATTGGACTGTATCTGCATACTTTCCTCAGGACCCATGAATATCTTTTTTCCATCTACATGGGAGTTAAAGTAAACCCCTTCTTCCTTTATCCTTCTTAGCTTGGACAGGGAAAAAACCTGGAAACCNCCTGAATCGGTCAAAATAGGCTTATCCCAAACCATAAATTTGTGAAGTCCGCCCATTTTCTTTACTATCTCATCACCCGGTCTTACATGTAAATGATAGGTGTTGGAAAGCTGTACCTGGGTGCCGATATTGTTAAGGTCTATAGTAGATACAGCTCCCTTTATAGCCGCAGCTGTTCCTACGTTCATGAACACAGGGGTTTGAATCAAACCATGTACTGTCTTAAACTCTCCGCTTTTGGCACATCCATCCTGTTGTATTAATTTATACATAATTCCTTCTTTCTAAATATTAATCCATAAATCAGAGTTTTACATTCCGATTTTATAATGCTCATTTATAACATTACAAGTATACCTTGAAAGAATATTATTTTCAACTGTAAAATCCATAATTATTAGAGTCCAATCGTATGGATAAAGATATTGCTTTATTTTGGTGAAATTGATAGAATAAAAGCAGTACATTATCACAAAAGCATTACCACTTACAATACAGTCGGGGGTCTGTATAATGTCAATAAAAAAATCTCTGAGAACCATATTGATAATATCCTCAATTATACCTGTGGTTATTGTATCTGTTGTTGCACAGGGATTATTATCACATCGCTTGATACAAATACAAGAATCTAATTTAATGCAGGCTGCCGAGCTTAACCGCTCGGGTCTTGAGGCTATGATAGAAACCCACAAGACAGAGATTGGAATGCTGTCCCATGACAGTAGTGTGAAGACCCTCATTGGTTCGGAAAATCAANCGGATTCATTATTATCCGATACAGTAAATTCTTTGTTATACGACAGAAAAAAGATTAATCCATACTGTCGTTCTCTTACCTTATATAATAAAGACAGACAGGCAGTTGCCAGTTCTGATTCAAATATTATCGGAGATGACGGCAAATTCAACTTAACTCTGTCCTATATGTTTGCCACCAAAAAGGCAGCCGTAGGGGTCAGCGGTTTCATAGATAATGCAATCGAAATCGGTTATCCTGTTCTGAACGATGATTTCTACAGCCCACCGTCGGGCTACATAGTCAGTATATTAAATATATCCTATTTTGATAATTTTCTTGACGCAGTAACCTTTGGGGATACAGGCGAGGCCGTTCTAATGGACCGACATGGGGTTATCCTGTATCATCCTGACGAATCCCTGATAGGCACTACCGTCACCTCACCACGGTTTCAGTCTGTTGTAGATGACTATAATAGGGGTACGATACCGTCCAGCGGATCATTTGAATATTATTATGATAATGCCAATCGAATATATGGTTATAGTGTTATTCCCGAAATGGACTGGGTCTTATTCGTAAAGCAGGATGTATCTGAGATTTGGTCCATGACAAGTCTGATATTGACACTGTTAATATTTATCTGTGCGGTATTGTTAATATTTATAATTATATTCGCTCATTCACTGTCTAAGAGATATACCGAGCCCATAATAGCACTAAGAGATGCAATGCGTACGGCCTCCGATGGAGACCTGGCCGTTCAAACCAACATAAAGAGTAAGAATGAGCTGGGTGAATTGTCTAAGAATTTTAATAAGATGCTGCATATTATTAGGACTAACTATGAGGATTTAGCCTCAATGCACGAGGAGCTTCTTGCCAATGAGGAGCAGCTTAGAAACAATTATGATCATATAGAGTATCTTGCTTATCATGATACCTTGACTAATCTCCCTAACAAGCTGGCTTTTCTCGATTATGTCATAGCCGCGTTGCTTTCTTCACCGGAGGATAACAAATCCCATGCCGTATACTTTGTCGATCTTGACAATTTCAAGACCGTAAACGATACTCTCGGTCACGAATATGGCGATTCTCTGCTAATACATACGGCTAAGATACTGACCTCTATCGGAGAAAACAGTATGCTTGCGAGGGCCGGCGGAGACGAATTCCTTATATTCAGAGAAAACATCGCTTCTAAGGAAGAGGCTTTGGAATATGCAGATAATATAATTAAGCGGTTTAATGATCCTATAGAAATCGACGGTGANTTTATATACTTATCCATGAGCATAGGAATTGCCATATATCCCGATAACGGTCTTTCTCCCAACGCATTAATAAAAAATGCCGATATTGCCATGTATAGATCCAAGGATACCGGAAAAAACAAATACACCCTATTTGATTCAAAGATGGAGGAGGAGCTTAATCGAAACACCAGCATAATCGAAGTTCTGAGGGGAGCCATCGAGAATAGGGACATCTATCTTCAATATCAACCACNAATTGAGCTGGCAACTAATACGATAATTGGTTTTGAGGCACTGATGAGAATCCGAAGTGATACTTTAGGTTTTCTAACTCCTGAGGAGTTCATACCGGTTGCGGAGGAAAGCGGATTAATTATTGAATTAAGTGCCTGGTTGATTAGGGAAGCCTGCCGCTTTAATAAGATGCTGATAGACCATGGTATTACTCCCAGACGTGTTGCGGTAAATATCTCTTCTCTACAGATAAATCGTCCGGGATTCGTTGAATTTCTATCGGATGTCTTAGATGAGACAGGCCTACCTCCCGAGTACCTGGTAATCGAAATCACAGAGAGCACTCTGGTATCCTCTATAGTTGATGCCTCTGAACTTTTACATAATCTTCAGAAACTGGGAGTCAAAATCTCTCTGGATGACTTCGGTACCGGATATTCATCACTAAATTATCTTACAAAAATGCCTATAGATACTCTTAAAATAGATAAATCCTTTATTGATAATATATGTACAAATAAAAAGGATGCACNTATAGCAGAGTCAATTATCGGACTCGCCCATAGCCTGAAAATCAAGGTGGTTGCAGAGGGTGTGGAGACCAAAGAGCAACTGGAGCTGTTAAGAGAAAAGAAATGCGACATAGTACAGGGCTATGTATTCTATACTCCACTCCATCCGGNGGAATTAGAGGATTTGATTAAACGCCAATAATAATAAGGGGCTTTCGCCCCTTATTTTTTACTGCAAATATTCTTAATGTATTATTTTGCTGCGCCTGCGCTTCCCAATACATTTACAATCTTATGCCTTACTAATTTCTTGATATTCTCTCTGCCTACTGTCAGATACTGTCTGGGATCGAAATGACTCGGATTGTTTGTAAGATGCTCTCTTATTCCTGCAGTAAATGCAAGCCTTAAGTCTGAGTCAATATTAATCTTACATACCGCCATTCTGGCAGCTTTTCTAAGCATTTCCTCAGGAATACCAATCGCATCATCCAGTTTACCGCCATTTTCAGATATGATTTTAACGTATTCCTGTGATACTGATGAAGCACCGTGTAAAACAATAGGGAAATTAGGTAATCTTCTCTCAATCTCCTCTAATATATCAAAACGAAGCTGAGGCTTCTGACCGGGCTTGAATTTGAATGCGCCGTGACTTGTTCCGATGGCTATTGCAAGGGAATCTACTCCGGTACGGGATACAAACTCTTCTACCTCTTCCGGTTTAGTATATGAAGCATCCTCTTCACTTACATTAACATCGTCCTCTATACCTGCCAGCTTACCAAGCTCTCCCTCTACGGTTACGCCTCTTTCATGAGCATAATCAACTACCTTTTTGGTTAGCATGATATTGTCCTCAAAACTGTGCTTTGAACCATCTATCATAACGGAGGTAAAGCCACCGTCTATACAGGCCTTGCATATTTCAAAATCCTCACCATGATCCAGATGAAGTGCTATAGGAAGATCGGTCTCTAATAAAGCCGCCTCAACTAATTTAACAAGGTAATTATGTCTGGCATATTTTCTTGCTCCTGCAGAAACCTGTAGTATAATTGGAGAATTTTCTTCCTTCGCAGCTTCCGTGATGCCCTGAATTATTTCCATGTTATTTACATTGAATGCTCCTATAGCATATCCGCCGGCATAAGCCTTTTCGAACATTTCCTTTGTAGTAACTAATGCCATAAAACTATCATTCCTTTCCATTTCGTAAAATTTTTAACATATAAAGCTTTTTCTATTATACCACAAATAAATTTCTTGCAAAGTAATTTTTACAAATATTATATATAGAAGGCTTTGATGTTCGTTGCCAATTGCTTCTTGATTAATTATTGCTATAGATATAAAATATATTCATTAGAAGGAGGACTTATGAAAGCAAAACGAGTTAAAGAATCTATAACCGAACAGGTTCATATTGTGATGCCGTTTCATATAAGCCAAGGCGACCGTCTGTTCGGCGGACAGCTGTTGGCTTGGATTGATGAGGTATCCGCCGTGACTGCCAGGCGTCACTGTGGTCGTGATGTCACAACAGCCGCCATCGATAACCTCCAATTTAAAGCCGCTGTGCATTTGAACAATATAGTGGTATTAATCGGCAGAGTAACCTATGTCGGAAAAACTTCCATGGAGATTAGGGTCGACACCTATGTGGAGGATCATCTTTCAGGAACAAGGAAGGTAGTCAATAGGGCATATCTTGTCATGGTAGCTCTGGATGAAAACGATAAGCCCACTGAGGTACCCCGTCTTATTCTTGAGACCGAGTCCGAGCATGCCGAATGGGAAGCAGGATTCCGAAGAAAACAGCTTCGCAGCGAAAGGCGGATAGAAGGATACTAAACAGATGCTCCATGAATATGTCTGATATAAAAGAACATATATTGCTGAATGATTCCGGCATATCCGTTATACTGTGTCGGATCAAATTTATCCTGATAATACTCAGACAATACTCTCTTCATCCAGACATCTATAGGGAATGCCTCTATATGATGTAAGCCAAAAAGTGACACGCAATTTGCCACCTTGTCTCCTACTCCACGTAAGCTTTTTAAAGATTTTACCGCCACATCATTATCGCAGGCGATAAGAGCNTTTAAATCAATCTTTCCTGAGGCTACTGCACGGGCTGCTCCGATTATATACTCGTCTCTATAGCCTAATTTTAGAGCCCGAAGATCCTCCTTTTTGGCATCCGCAAGAATCTCCGGTTTAGGAAAGGTATAATATACGACACCCTTTGAACTATCACTTTGACGTTCACCATAAGCCTCACATATCCTTTCGATACAACTCTTAATCGAAGGAATATTCTTGTTCTGAGAGATTATAAAGCTTATTAGTGTTTCAAAAGGATCCTGCCTCAATATTCGTATTCCGCTTCCATATGAAGCTGCTTTTCTTAAAAAATCATCGGGGCCATCGATCAGCCTGTCAACTATAGTGCCATAATCAAACTCAAGATCAAAATAATCCTTCCATATCAACTCATAATCTTTCTCACTGCAAGAAATCTCTATAACATCATCTTCCAGCTGCTGAAGCTCTATGTAACGATTAAACGCTATTAAGCCGTGTGTATTATGTGCTGTCTGATTCATACGAAAGCACTGACCGGAATCTGCAATCTGTTTAATGTTAAAATTTTTATTTCTAATTCTCATTGTTCCCTCTTTCGGTAATAAATAGTGTTTTACATTCTTCATTATAAAAGTGTTCATAATATTCTACAAGTGTAATATTTTTCTCAATAAGCAGTATGCTGAATATGGTATTGAAAAAAATATTGGTTTTATATATAAATATTGACAATATAGCCCTGACAAGTATAGAATAATTGTTAGAGTTTTCAATGCTTTAGCGTGTAAAAGTATTGATTATGAAAATAACTATAGAAAAGTGAGGGATAATATGAGCCATACTTCTTACAACCCCTATGAATCAGCAAAAAAGCAATTTGATCATGTTGCAGACCAAATCGGACTCGATACGTCAATCCGTGAGCTTTTAAGGCAGCCCAGCAAAGAATTCCATTTTACCATTCCTGTAAAGATGGACGATGGAACTACTAAGGTGTTTAACGGATATCGAATTCAGCATAATGATGCCAGAGGCCCCGCAAAGGGAGGTATACGTTTTCATCCACAGGAAACTGTTGATACGATTCGTGCCCTATCCATGTGGATGACATGGAAATGTGCCGTTGTAGATATACCCTTAGGCGGAGGAAAGGGCGGTATTATCTGTGACCCCCATACATTATCAAAGGGAGAACAGGAAAGACTATGCCGTGGCTATATAAGGCAGCTTTATAAGAATATGGGTCCTAATATGGATGTACCTGCTCCTGATGTAATGTCCAACGGACAGCATATGCTTTGGATGTTGGACGAGTATGAGACTATCGCAGGGGAACGCTTTCCGGGAGCAATTACCGGTAAACCTGTCGGAATGGGCGGTTCACTCGGTCGTACCGAAGCAACGGGATATGGCGTTATATATACCTTAAGAGAAGCGTTAAAGAAATTAAATATAGACATAGCTTCAACGACCGCAAGCCTACAGGGCTTTGGTAATGTTGCCGAATACGCTGCAAGGTTATATACAAGCATGGGCGGTAAGATAATTGCCATTTCCTGCTGGGATAATAATGATAAGACAGCATATACCTACAGAAAGACCGATGGCATTGATATCGAGCAGATGACCGGTATTAAGGATGCTTTTGGTACAATCGACAAGCAAAAGGCTTTAGCATTAGGCTATAAGCTGCTTGACGGTGATGCGTGGATAGCTCAGGATGTAGATATTTTGCTGCCATGTGCCTTGGAGAATCAGATTACACCGGATACATTCGTAAAGATCAGTAAGCAGGTAAGGGTTATTTGCGAAGGTGCCAATGGTCCTACTACACCGGATTGTGATGAGCTTATTAAGGAAAGAGGAATATATCTGATTCCGGATTTCTTGTGCAATGCAGGCGGTGTAACCTGTAGTTATTTCGAACAGGTACAGTGTAATATGAACTATTTCTGGACCAAAGAAGAAGTGCTTGAGAAGTTGGATAATATAATGACAAAGGCATTCCATGCCGTTCACAATCTTGCACAGGAAAAGAATCTTTATATGCGTGATGCCGCGTATGTCATCTCAATTAATCGTGTGGCTGAGGCTGTCAAGCTTCGCGGATGGATTTAAGTGTTGACATTGTCTATATAATCACTTATAATACTGCTGACATGACAGCTATCATGTCAGCAGAGGATGGTGAATAGTATGGACAATTCAAATAAAAATAATAAAGTAAAGATTATGACGATATCCGCACTTCTTTGTGCACTGGGAATATTAATACCAATGACTTTTCCTAAAATAGTTGTAGAGCCCGCGTCATATACATTGGCAAGCCATGTGCCTATATTTATAGCAATATTTATATCTCCTGTTGTGGCTACTTTTGTAGCTATTATATCAACACTGGGCTTCTTAGTGGCAGGCTTTGCCCCCGTGATAGTACTCAGGGCTTTGTCACATTTGCTATTTGCATTGATTGGTGCATTTATATTAAAGAAGTATAACCATATGCTACAATCCTTCAAAAGCACAGCTCTATACGCAGTCATTATATCTCTGTTACATGGAGCAGCCGAGGTAGCAGTTGTAACATATTTTTATAACGTCAGTGGTGTAACACAGGGATTCTATGATAAGGGATATTTTATCTCCGTAATAATTCTTGTAGGAGTGGGAACTCTGATTCATAGTATAATTGATTTTGCTATTGCTACATTTGTGTGGATACCCTTGCAGAAGGTCATATCAATACCTGCAAATGCCAGAATAAAAATCAAATAATAATGGCGCCAAGCTTTTTAGGATAATTATGGGGAGTATCGATTTGTCGATGCTCCCTCTTTATGCCTTATAAACGGGAAAATGGTTGTCAGGAAACCGAATCTAATTTATAATTAAGAAAGCGTTTGAACTGGGAGGCCGAATATGTACAGATCGTCAGATAAAAATGAAATCAAGGGAAATAAGCCGGAATGGATTAATCGTTTATATCCGATTGTGATGATTGCTATTATATATCTTGTTTTTTTTGCTCTTGACATAGGCTGTCCCATTAAATTCTTTACGGGAATTTCCTGCCCCGGCTGTGGTATGACAAGAGCCGTGTGGTCGGCTGTGAGACTACGATTTAATGAAGCTTTTTACTATCATCCTCTGTTTGGTCTTGTACCCATCATGTTTGTATTATATATATTTGGTTACAAAATAAAAACCCGCTATGTAAAGTACATATGGGCAGTAATAATAGCTCTGTTCTTGTTAGTCTATATAATTCGACTTCTATTTTACCCAAATAATATAGTATTAATTGACATAAGCAACGGATTCATGTTAAAATTTATACAAAATAAAATCCTGGGAGGATGAAAGATGATTAAGCGTAGAAGTCTATTGACACTAATTTTACTGTCTTTTATTACTTTTGGTATCTATGGTATTATATTTTGGTATAGCTATGCCGAAGATATGAACCGTATCTGCCAAGGGGACGGAAAGGAAACAAAGAACTTTATTATTGTAATTCTTCTATCAATTATAACATGTGGAATATACACTTATATATGGTATTATGGTATAGGTAACCGCTTAAGTGAAAATGCTCCACGTTATAACACAAGCTTCCAAGAAAACGGAACCACTGTTTTACTTTGGATGATTATTGGTAGTGCACTCTGTGGAATAGGCCCCTTAATTGCCATGCATATCCTAATTAAGAATATGAATGAACTCGGTGACCGTTATAACCAGATGTTCTATGGAAATAATGCTTATCAGCAGTAAAGATTTATAAACATACATAAAACTAATAACAAGCTACAGTAATAACTTACTGTAGCTTGTTTTATATCGCCATATTCATCACCACTGATGATATACTATTATTCCTATAAGTCCTGTACCCAACATAATAAATATGGGGCTTGGTTTCCATTTCCTTAAGACAAACAGGGCAGCCGCAAATAAAATCACTGCTACTACATTAATATCCTCTAAATTTAATGTTATTCCCTTCGTATTCCAAAAAGCCAGCGATAATATTGACATTCCGGCAGAGCCTATTAACGCCACGACTGTCGGACGAATACCCTGTAGAATTCCCTGTACGATATTTAGCTTCTTATAACGAAAATAGAACCAAGCAAGAATCAGTACTATTATAAATGAAGGTGTCACACATCCAATCGTTGAAACAATCGAGCCGAGTATTCCGGCTATCTGATTGCCTACGAATGATGCCGAATTTATGGCAATCGGCCCCGGAGTCATCTCTGCAATGGTAACCAAATCCGTAAATTCCTGTAGAGTAAGCCAGCCGTTAATATCTACAATCTGTTCTTTAATTAACGGCAGTGCTGCATAACCGCCACCGATGCTAAATAATCCAATCTGAAGGAAGCTAATGAACAACTTAATGTAAATCATGGTTCATTCCTCCTTTTCTAGTGCGATATAAAAACATTAGCATACCAATTAATCCGGAAGCCAATATAACTATTATTACATTAACCTTAAAAAAGAATACCGCAATAAATGCAGTTATCATCATAATAATAGAAAAAATCTCTTTTTTCTTTATAACATTTCCGCTAAGTCCTATAACCACATCAACTATTACAGCAGACACACCGGCCTGCATACCCTTAAGCATAGCACTTATATACATATTATCACGAAATTCCTGATAGAAAAACGAAACAACAGTCAGAATAATCAGTGGAGGAAGCACAGTTCCGATAGTGGATAAGGCTGCTCCCAGTACTCCGGCAATCTTATAACCCACCATTATTGCCGTATTGACTGCAATAGGCCCCGGAGATGACTGAGCTATGGCAATCATATTAAGCATCTCCTCTTCCTCAATCCACTTAAGTTGATTTACATATTTTTTCTTCATCAGCGGTACAATCACATATCCTCCACCAAATGTAAATGCGCTTAGCAAAAAGGCGGAGGAAAA
>JGI24709J26583_10000293_pt1 | contig 41589 bp, 36 predicted proteins | sample BioPla2DNA1_FD_26583 | JGI IMG/M metagenome (IMG submission 26583) | reverse complement strand
TTTTTTAATTGTAAAATTTCAATAGTTTTGTAAAATGTTACAATAATTGCTTGACACAAAAAACACAAAGTGCTAGCCTCTTTATGAAATATTGCTTTTGAAAAGCAAAATGGAAGGGAGAAATGTATGAGGAAACTACTTACACTGCTGCTTGCTATCTGCTTTATGTTTACGCTTAGCACAGCGGTGGGAATTGCAGAAGAAAACACAGGCGGCGGAAATAAGGTGATTTTCTTCGGAGAAGATGACTATCTGTCAAGGCTTACTGTAGCAAACAACAAGCTGTACCTGCTTTTTCCAAGCGGGCTTTACGAGTACACGCCTGAAGGCAACAAGCTTATTACAGATGATGAAAATGTTACCTCGGCGGATTTTCTAATATCCGGCGATGATAAGCTTTACGCTATAAGCGCAATGGAAAACCTTACTCTAAGGGAAGTTGTTTTAGGCGAAAAAGCAGAAGTAAAAGAGCTACTAACAACAGATAATTATGATGAATTATATTTAATAAACCCCGTAATAAAGGACGGCTTTCTGTACTTTAACATAAGCCGAAGCGAAATAATTAAGCTGGATATCTCAACCGGCGAAACTAAAAGCCTTAACGTAGGCGTGTTCACCTATTTTGATGTAATGGAAGATGGAAACATTATCCTTCTAAGAGAAGCTGATGATGAAAGAAGGCTTGATGTATATAACCCCGATACAGGCGAAAATACGCTGTTTGGGAAAGTAGCCCCAGATGCATACATAGGCTATTTGCTTTACGACAGCAGCAAAGGCAGCGCACTAATGCTTGGTCTTGGCAATATATACGAAGCTAAAAACGGCGAAGAGGCTAAAGTAATAGACAACTACCTACAAGGCGATGTTATGAGCGCAGCTTTATACAAGAATGGAGTGGCTCTGCTTTCAGATGATACTCTAATAATAAGGGATTTTTCAGCCCCAAAGAGCGAAAAAAGCCTTACATTGCTTTACAACATGGGCAGGGGTCATGAATGGCGCGATTTTATTTTAAACAACCCCGATACCGAGCTTAATCTAATAAGCGCAATTAATACCAGCAGCGAAGAACGATTCATTAACGATATGGTAACCAAGAGCGATACGGTTGATGTATTTATACTTAAGGACACCAACCTTTTAAGCGCAATCAAAAACAAGGGTTATTTTACGGATTTATCAGAAAATGACAAGCTTAAAACTCAATATGCCGATATGTACCCTGCATTTATGCGTGCATTCGGCACAGGGGATAAAATCGCCGCTTTCCCAAAGGAATGTTTTATAGAAACGCTTTGCTACAATAAGCAGGCATTTGAAGAATTTAACCTTACCGTGCCCGAAACATATGATGAGTTCTTTGATTTATGCATAAACTGGCTTGAAAATCCGCCCGAAAACAGCGAAAACTATATTATGGACCCATTCATGTCGGGCTTTGGCGTAAACCTTGAAAATATGTTCTTAACCTACTGCGCTGAGATGGTAAGAAACGATAAGACCATAGATTTTTCAGGCGAAGATATACATCGTTTGCTTGAAAAATACAGGAAAATAGAAGAGCTTCATGAAATAGATACAGACTATGACTCTGAAAAGAAGCACATGTTCTACACATATGCCCTATCCATATTAGACGAAAACAGCGATTACGGCTATATGCCCCTTAAATTCTACAAGGAGAATACTGCGGCAATACTATCCCCCATGAGCGAATTTAGCGGATTAGAATATTTCGTAGTAAACCCTTACAGCAAAAACGCGGAAGACGCTTATAAGCTTATACTTTCATACGACGGCAAGAGGGAAACCCCCTCAAAGGCCGTACTGTATACAAGTGTGGTAGGTCCCATTGAAAACCCCTACTACAAGGAGCATATGGAAAACTTTAATGTAAGGCTTGAAGAACTTAAGGAATCCCTTGAAAAAGCTGATGATTTTGAAAAGCAGGATGCACAAAACAACTTAGATGATTTTGTAGAATACATGTCGCACTACGAAAGAACAGCCAAATGGGAGCTTTCAGAAAGTGCCAGCGAAATATATAGGGGCATGGCGGATATGATATACATAGAAAGCTATAACCCTTTCCAAGCGCTTATCATGAGCGAACCTGAGCTTATGCAGGGCGCGGATACCATGCCTATAGACATGCTGCTAGGCAGTATAGACAGCAAAATAAAACTGCTGGAAACAGAGAGCAAATAGCAAGCGCAATAAACCCTATTATTAGAAAACCCCTAAGCCTTCAAATGCAATTCTAATTTGAAGGCTTTTTTTCTATGTGTTATAATTCACTTAGCAATTAATCGGAGGGGTATTATGGCAAAAAAGTACAGCCAAGATAAGTCTAAAAAAAAGGGCGTAATAACAGGCGGCATTGGCGCGGTATTAGGGCTTTTAATATACAGCTCCATTTTTCCAACAGGCAGCTTTCTAAGCAAGCTAATAATGGTAATAGTTACGGTGATTTGCGCATCTTTAGGCTATATAATGGGCAGTGGGCTTGATACCACCAAGGAAGCGCCAAAAAGCCGTAAGGCAGTGCGCAGCGCTAACCCGCAGGTAGATATGCTTATAGAAAAAGGGCAGGATTTGCTTTCTCAAATACGCAAAGAAAATGAGCGCATACCGGATCCTAAGCTTTCCCGCCTTATGGATGAGATGGAATCCATCACCGGCAAAATATACAAAGTAGTTGAGGAGCGCCCAGAAAAAGCTCCGCAGGTGCGCCGTTTTATGGAGTATTATTTGCCAACAACCCTTAACATGCTAAAAAGCTACCGTAGGCTTTCCTCAAGCGGTATGGACAGCAAAAAGGCTGAGGAAACCCTCGTTAAAATAGAAAACGCCATGGAAGTTATAATAGGCGCATTCAAAAAACAACTCAACACCCTTTATAGGGACGATATTTTAGATGTAAGCGCAGATATGAGCGTGCTTGAAACCCTGCTTAAGCAGGACAAACTTATAGACGATAACACAGCGCTTGAGGGTAATTCAAAGCCTTCAAATTTAGGCGGAAGCAGCGCATACGCCACAAAGGAGGAATAATAAATGCAAGAAGCACCCGTACTTAAACTATCAGAAGAATTTGAGGACAAGCAAAAAGTAGAACAGGCTGTTATGGAGCTTGAAAAGCTTGAGGAAGAACAAAAGGACAAACCCCTCACAACAGAAGCTCAAAAAGCAATAGCCAGGCAGTTTGATTCCGCCCTCACTAACGAAGAAAAAAAGCAGGTGGAGGACTTCGCCAAAAAGATAGACCTTAACAACCCCGGGCATGTAATGATGTACGGCTCAGAGGCGCAGAAAAAGGTATCCGAATTTGCAGATAACATTTTGTCCGATGTAAAAAATAAAGACAGCGGCGATGTTGGCAATATGCTGTCAAACCTTATAGGCGAACTTAAAAGCTTTGAAAACAGCACAGAAAAGCCAAAGGGCATTAGGGCATGGTTTTCTTCTGCCGATAAGCATATTAAAAGCGTGCGCGCAAGCTTTGACACCGTAAATGAAAATGTAGAAACCATAGCAGCGGAGCTTGAAAAGCACCAAGTACAGCTGCTTAAGGATATCTCCATGCTTGGCAATTTGTACGATACAAACCTTGGCTTCTTTAAAGAGCTTACCATGTACATATTAGCCGGCGAAAAGAAGCTTGAAGAAATTCGCAGCGGCGAACTTGTAAAGCTAAAAGAAAAAGCGCAGGAAACGCAAGACCCGATTGACGCACAAAAAGCTGGCGATCTTGACGCCGCCTGCGATAGGTTTGAGAAAAAACTGCACGACCTTAAGCTAACCCGCCAAGTAAGCCTGCAGATGGCGCCGCAGATAAGGCTGCTTCAAAATAATGACAGCCTTCTTATAGAGCGCATACAGTCTACACTTGTAAACACTCTTCCCCTATGGAAAAACCAAATGGTATTAGCACTTGGTTTAGAACACGGCAGGCAGGCGGTTCAAAGCCAAAAGGCGGTAACCGAAATGACAAACGAGCTGCTTAAAAAGAACGCAGAAACCCTTAAAATGGGCACCATTGAAACCGCCAAGGAAGCTGAGAGGGGCATAGTGGATATAGATACGCTGGTGCAAACCAACCAAAGCCTAATCGACACCATGAAGGAAGTCGCCCGTATACAGGAAGAGGGCAGAGTGCAGCGCAAGCAGGCGGAAGAAAGCCTTGCCAATATGGAGGCAGAGCTTAAACGCCACTTAATAGAGGGCTAATGCGGCTTGTACTTATAAGCATAGACGCGCTATCTGCGCTGGATACGGAGGAGCTTTTAAAGCTCCCCAACATTAAAAAGCTTGCTGAAAACGGGGTGTTCTCAAACGATGTGCGCACCGTTTACCCAACACTTACCTACCCCATACACACAAGCATTATTACAGGCTGCTATCCTGATAGGCACGGCATAGCACATAATGAGCATTTTGTTTGGGGTTCGCCAAAGTTTCGCCCTTGGTACTGGGAAGCGGCGGAGATTAAAGTACCCACCCTTTTTACCGCTGCATATAAGGCGGGTAGGGAAGTCGCCACGCTTCTATGGCCTGTAACGGGTAAGAGCAAAAGCATAAAATACAATCTGCCTGAAATTATAGCCTTCCCTTGGGAAAACCAGATTACAAAGGTGCTTAAATACGGCTCCAAATGGTGGCTTATTAAAACGGAGCTTATGTACGGCAAATACAGAAACGGCATAGCCCAGCCGCAGCTGGATAGCTTTACATCCCATGTAGCCTCTAAACTTATATATAAGGACTATTCCCCCAGCGCTGAGGAATTTGCCAAGAGCGATGTGCGCCCATCAAAGCGCAGGCGTATGCAGCATATGCCGGATATTATCGCCATGCACCTAGTTGCCATAGACAGCCTTCGCCACGAAATGGGCGTAAAAAGCGAAAAAGAGAGGGAAGGGCTTATTATACTTGACATGTGCATAGGCAGGGTGCTTGAAGCGCTTTCTCAAAGGGATGCGTTTTTAGATACCGTTGTATGCGTAGTTAGCGACCACGGACAGGAAAATGTACATAAAAGCATATGTTTAAATACTTTGCTTCGCGAAAACTCTATCCCAGCGGAAGCCCAATCCCTAGGCTTTGGCGCGTATATACATATAGAGAGGGAAAATAGAAGGCTTGTGTACGAGCATTTAAACGCCAATAAAGACGATTATCTTATAGAGCATGTGTATTCATATGATGAATTAAGGCAGCTCAACGCGCCTGAGGGTTTACATATTGCGGTTGAAATGCAGCAGGGCGTAGAAGCGCTAGATTATGATGACCAGCCCACCCACAAGGCAACGCACGGTTTCGGGCTGCATAGCCCTAGCGCAAAAACGCTTTTATGGCTTATGGGGCCTTGCTTTAAGAAAAATATACGCCTAAATAATATAAACATAGTTGATATCGCGCCCACGCTTGCAAGGGCAATAGATTTACCGCTGAACAGTACCCAAGGCAGGGTATTAAACGAAGCTTTTATATAAGGGGGCATATTTATGCGCAATTTCGTCGCCATAACCTATTTTTATGGCTCTACATTTGCAGTTGCCATAGGCAAAACGCTGCTTATATTCAGCTACCACGAGAGGGAGCAGGAGGAGCTGCTCTCCGTAAAAATAAACGACAGGGATTTTTCGGGCTTCAACAATATAGTAGTTTTCTCCCCCCATGCGGTTGCGGAGCATTTTTCAGATGTAATATTTACATGGAAAAAATCCTTCCCAATAAGCTATGTGCTGCACGAGGAGGCGAGGGACAGAGCGCCCGATATGCCCAATGTGCACTTTGTAAGCGAAGGTAACCACATAAGCATAGCCGATGTAACTATAAAGGTTACTAGCGCCGCGGGCGAGGGTGTAAGTTTCCTTGTTGAAAGCCACGGCATAAGGGTGTTCCATGCGGGAGACTTAAACCTCTGGCACTGGCGGGACGAAACACCCCCAACAGAAATTATAGGGCTTGAGGAAAAATTCTATAATGCCGTAGCCTCTATACCAAAGCCCCCTCTTGATATATGCATGTTTCCGCTCGACCCCAACATAGGCACTATGTTTGAGGCAGGCGCAAACCACGCCATTATGGCGCTTAAACCAAGGCTGTTCCTGCCCATGCACTTTGGCAAGCATGGCGAAATGGTTAAAAACTACGCCCGCACCATGAAATTTAGGGGCACAGAAATATATGCCCTTATTCAGCCCAGAGAAACAATACATGTAGATTTCTCCGACGCCACCATAGCCATAAACAAGGTAAGCCAAGGGCTGGAGAGCGAAAAGAAACTAGACTCCCGCTACAACCTAAGCGCGTATGTAAAGGACAATCCTTTTGCGGATACTGATTTGCCGGTAGACCTCAGCTAAAGCTTCGGTTCCGCAAGGTGTCTTGCGACACCTTGCGGGGGAACCTCGTTTTTCTGCGGAAAAACGAGGGGAAGCATTTTTCTGCGCGCAGCTTAAAGCTACACTTGAAAAATGAAGGTAGCAAATTTTCTCCCGAAAAATAAGATTTTTCTCCGCAAATTTGCTCTACATACTATGTTGCTTTTAGAACAGCGATTTTATTGTAGCGGTTTTTTCGGTTTGGCAAAGCATTGTGAAGAAGGCATAGTGAACCCTATGCCGACTGAGCAAGGCAAAGCCAAAGTGGAAAAGACGCACAAGAAAACGCTGGGGTAAAGGCAACATAGTATAAAAGCGTACACGCCGCTTCTGCGGATTATTATGGGGGCGAAGCCCCCATACCCCCACGAGTTCCTAAAGCTATTTGACTATACCTTTCGGTCTACTGCCACTTTCTAAGAAAAGAGCTATAAAGCATTTACTTTTATTCTGTTTTTTAAGTATAATAAATAATAGAAACTAAAAGGAGCAAAGTAATGATTTTTCTTTCTCATAATCACAAAGACAAACCAATTGTAGAAAACATTGCGATACGATTGAAGGATATATTCGGTCAAGACAATGTGTTTTATGATGCATGGAGCATTCAACCTGGTGAAGGGTTAATTGACAAGATGGATTCCGGATTGGAAAAAGCTAAATTCTTCTTTTTCTTTGTTTCAGAAAATAGTTTACAAAGCAACATGGTAAAGCTTGAGTGGCAGAATGCTCTTATGCGTAGTACAAGAATGCAACTGCGGTTTATTCCTGTCAGAATAGACAGTTCATCAATGCCTACAATTCTAACTCAAACTCTATACATTGATTTGTACACCAATGGTTTTGAAATAGCTTTGTCACAAATGGTTCAAGTTGTCAAAGGAGTAAATACCTTCTCACCAACTCATTCCGGTTATTCAAACTTACGCTCTTCACTTAGATGGTCTGAATCGAGTCTATTTATAACTGTGTTTGCACAACACTATCTTGAGGTTGTTCCAAGGATTGCAGTCGTTTTTGGAAATCCCGCTAATAATGTTGAGGTTCATCAAGTTGGGGTTGCTATGGAAATGAGCTACGATGGTACCATTCCTACTAATGATGGCAGAACTGCTAACTTACGAGCAATTGGTTTGCAGCTACCTTTAACACCAGAGTTTCCAGTAGAGATTGAAGTAAAAACAACTAACGGCTCAATATTAGAGTATATGGGGGTTCTCCGAGAGACAAGCACAAATAGTTGGAAACCAATACCAAATTAATTATGCTCTGTCCGCAAATTTGCTTATCAGAAATAGATTAGTGAAAAGAAATGGAGTGTTTAATATTAATTGTAAAGTAACGGTCGAAAAGGTATTATTCATTATAATCATATATAATGATAATAAGCTATTGCCCTGTAACATTAAGAAGGTAAAGGGTATATGAGGATATAAATGACAAGAGATTATAATAAAATATTTAAAAATATTAGATTAAATGGTTTTTTTTCTGAATATTTACCACCATGCTTTTCCTTAAAAGAAAAAATGTTTTCAGAAATACCACAGGCGAATTGTGATTTAATAAAGCCGTATTCATTTACTATGAGCAGGTTTAATATAAATAACGCAAGGCGTACAATTTTTATTCCTGAAATTGGAGCCTATGCCGTTGTAAATGACTATGTGAAAGATAATAATATTTTGGAAGAGTTAACTAAATTCATAGATACTAACTCAGAGTCATTTTCAAAGCTAATTATGGAAGATGGTTCAATTATGAGACACGAGCAAGTATATGATAAAAGCTTATTAGAGGGCGAAAAAATAAGCTCACAGTATATAAATAATGTCGTTGAGAAGACAATAAAATCTGCCGGTGCTAAAAAGGTTTTAAAAATAGATATTGCTAATTGTTTTGCTAGTATATATACACATTTTATACCTGCTATTCTATTAGGCTATGATATAGCGGAAGATAATTATAAACGAACTCTTAAAAAAGAACCTACAAATAATACATATGACAAGTATAAAAAGTTAGACGATGCTATTCGTAAGCAAAATACAAATCAAACAAACGGTCTGTTGGTTGGACCATTATTATCACAGCTAATTGTTGAAGCATTACTTACAAGAATAGATATAGAGCTTAAGGAAAAGGATATTTTGTTTTCCAGATATTTAGATGACTATGAAGTTTATTTGTTTGAAAAAAGTAAAGATGAAATTATTAGTATATTTGTATCAATACTTAGAAAATATGGATTAAGCTTAAATTTCGAGAAAATAGAGCTGATAGATTTCCCTTACTATGTCGTGGAAAATTTTGACCGAATCATTGAATATTATAGAAAAAACAGAGTGGAAGACTATGATTTAGTTAAACTATTTAATGATTTTTTTGAGATGGAAAAATCTGGTACTAAGGGTGCTATACGATATTTACTAAAGAGTATTGAAAGAAAACCTATTCAATTCGACAATAAAAAGCTATTCAATTCATATATTCTTACAATTATGGCTAATGATTCCAGATCTCTTACCAAAGCATGTTCTTTACTAATAAATAACCATCCGAGGTATTCTATAGATGAAAATTACATTAAATGTATAAAGCGACTATTACATGTGAATATTGAAAAAAGCTATGACCTAGAGGTTGTCTGGCTACTATATGTTCTAATAGAAACTAATAACATAGCTAAAGACGATGAAATTGTTCATAGTATTTTGAGCAGCAAAAATGATTTAGCTAAGATAATGATTCTAAGAAATAAATTAACAACTGATGTTAAGGATATTCTAGATAATGCGAGTTCTTGGATATTAAACTATGAATTATATGCTAATGATAATCTTGATGAGAAAGATTTATGTAATAGATTATCATTGGACAAAAATATAGACATGTATAGGAAACTTAAGGAGAATGAATTGCATTTCTGTTATTAGAAAGAATAAATAAGTTTATACGCTCTGGAACCAAGAGACAAATAAAGAAAGGGATAAAATGGGAAGTTTTTCTACAAAAAGAGCACAAGCAATAGAGTCTTGTGAAAAAGTAATTAATGGCATTGAGGATGGTACAATATCAACATCATCGGCACTTCTCTTATGCAAAAAAATAGCCCGTCTTGTAAATGACATTGAAGGTCAAGAATGGTTGACTTATGAATATAGTGGTTATCCTCGTGACGATAATGGTTATATCATTAGATCAGCATGGAATATAGCTGTTCAACATGGACGAAGTTATATTAAAGACAAAAAAAATATGTGTTTACAGATCTTTCTGCCGAACTCGAAAATATAATCAGTAACTCAAGAGATGCTTTGAATAATTTTTCCACACAGGGTTTTTCTGTTTCTGGTGATTTCGCACTTTCCGCAACAAACAGAATGACTGATAGTGTAAATATAGCAACTAACAATTTACTCAATATATCTAAAATAAGTGAACAACATCTTTCTATTCTTAAAGGCGAGTATTATGACTACGCAGTAAAATGGCTGATAGATTTACAATTCGGCAAGACTGCACAGAAGGTCTTTGAAGAATATCAAGAAAAAGTAAGCCTTTTCTTTTCAGAACTCTCTACAACAACTCTTCAAAAATTAACAGCAATAGAAGATTTGATGGAAGACGGAAATCCCGAAAGATATTCTCAAGTGTTGACTTCGTGTCGCAGGCTGTGGGAAGATACTGCAAAACAACTCTTTGATGAGCTGCTACCTAATTATAATGAAAAGACTTTTAAGACCAAATCCGGGAAAGAAATTGATGTATCAGGAGACCACTACAATAATAAATTATTTGCTGTTATTGAAACTCTTCAAGGAAAAGCCACCAAAAATACTCTTGTCGGAAGCAAAATCATATATTTAATTGATTGGATGGAACAAATAAACAATTTGCAAAGTTCAGGCGTTCATTCTAATGTGACAAGAGAACAAGCCATGCAATGTATTATTCATACTTACATTGCATTGGGCGATATTCTTAACCTCAGAAGCAATGTAAAATAGTCCGTACTGTTTGTTTAACTGCCATATAAACAATGTGGGGAAGCTAGGTCTTACACCCCAACTATTAATTAAAACAATAGGAGAAATAAAAATGATTGATTTAAGAAGTGATACCGTAACCCTGCCAAGCACTGATATGCTCAACACTATTATGTCTGCGCCGCTTGGTGATGATGGTAGGGCAAACGCCATAGGCAGGGGGGAAGACGCAACAGTAAACACCTTGGAAGATTATGCCGCGGAATTATTCGGCAAGGAAGCGGCTGTATTTTTTCCGACAGGCACCTTGGCTAATACATCAGCCCTGCTTACATGGGCAGAGCCCGGGCACAAGGTATTGATGGAGCCGCTTTTGCACATTGTGAAATCAGAAAAAACGGCATTCTCCCCCCGTTTTGGGCAGCTCGTGCCTATATCTTACGATGTAACAGAGCATGGCACACCCTGTCTAGGTAGTATAAAAAGGCTTATTTTAGAACATAAGCCAGCCTTATTGTTGCTTGAAAACTCTCACAACTTTAGAGGCGGTCTGTGCTTAAATGCTGATGAAATGGATAAGCTTTGCGATACTGCGCACGAGTATAATGTACCTGTGCATTTGGACGGCGCTAGAGTTTTTAATGCGCAGGCCTATACCGGAACCCCGGTAAGCCGTCTATGCAAAAATGCGGACAGCGTTATGTTCTGCCTGTCAAAGGGCTTGGGCGCGCCCATCGGTTCCTTGGTAGTAAGCAATTTTGAATTTTCAAAGCGCTTGCGCGAAACACGAAAATTCTTAGGCGGAACCATGCGCCAAGTAGGCGTTGCCGCAGCGCCCGGTATGTATGCGCTTAAACATAACATTTCAAACGCAGAAATAGACAACCAACACGCTCAACTGTTCCTGCAGCGTCTTGGAAACCCGCGCCATCTGCAAGTACAAACCCCTGTACATAGCAATATTGTAATGATTAGCACCGCTAATACAGGATACACCCCTGAGCAACTTTGCGCCGATGCCCTTAAGCAGGGCTTACATATCCGCCCAGTGCTTACCGAAATGGTGCGCCTAGTATTCCATAGCGGAATAAGCGCTGATGACGCAAAAAAGGCGGCGGATATAATAAGCAGGCTTGATGAGCAGTTGAATAATGGCAAGCGAAATAGTTAGCACCTTATTGAGCCATTAATAGCCAAAAGATGTAGACATAATAAAATACATCTGTAAATTTAGGAAAGAACCACTTTTGCTACTTACGGTTCTACTAGAGGTTTCGCATACGATTGTACGCTATGACGTTCTCGCTCATTAGGAACATAATCCTTATCAATTATTGTCATGCCAAGGTTTTCACTTAAGTTATGCCATTCTGAGGGGACTTCTTCATCTGTCACCATATAATCTACTGCGTCTATGGGCGCAGTGGCAACAAAAGAAAATCGATTTATTTTAGAATTATCTACCAGCAAGAAGGTGGAAGAGGCGTTTTGAATTACACAGTAGCGCAATTCGCTCTCTAATTCGCTGTTGTCAAACAAGCCCCCATCAAGATGCACTGTTCGGCATGAAACAAATGCTTTGTCCACCTTGTGGCTGCGAATATAGTCCAATGTTGAGGGACCAAAAAAAGCGTTATGAAAACTGTTGTAATTTCCACCGGTACAATTAAGGTTAATTTTTGGGGCATTAGCTAAGGAATTTATCACCAGCAACGAATTAGTGACTACCGTTAATGGAATATGCCTGATAACTTCGCACAAAGTTGCTGCTGTAGTAGAGTGGTCAATAAAAATACAATCATTAGGACGAAGATAAGGAAAAACACGCTCTACAATCGTCCGTTTTTTACTGCGCACAATCCTAGTCCGGTCTGCTGTGCTGAATAGGGATGACATCACGCGCTGATTTACGGATGCACCGCCATAGGAACGAGTCAGAAACCCTTCCTTTTCCAACTCGGCAAAATCTCGCCGAATTGTTTCGTGGCTTACATTATACATCGTTGCTAAAGCTTTAGCTGTTGCTGTACGATGTTCAATTAGGTACTCTTTGATTCTTTCTCTACGTTCACTGACTAACAAGTTGGTTAATCCTTTCTATCGCTGATGGTTATTCTATAGAAAAAACGGAAAAATTATTGGCGGAATGGTTTGAATATCCTGCAATGGAGTATCTAACCTGAAACTCAATATTATCAATTTTCTATAGGGCATTTTATCAATTTGAATGATTGCTTGTTTTCTTGTGGATTTAATTAGAGAATCCACGAATAAAAAAATGTTTTTAAATTGTTTTCTGAATGGATAAAGTGCTGTTCTATTAAAAACACAACAGATTATTAACATTCATCTGCCTATTTATTATCTGGACACGCAATAATTATATATATTATTTTAAGGTGTGTCAAGCAAAAACACGCAATACAACAAATAATTGTGTATAAAAAGGTGTTTAACGTTGATTTGTCGTGTGTTTGTTTGGAAGTTGTAAAATAATTGTTGACTTGTCTTGTGTGTTTGTGGTACTATTATGCAAACAACTGAGTGGAGGCACCACTCGGACAATAAAAAAGGGGGAATAATTCATGAAAAGAATTCTCTGTATCTTACTCACCATCACATTGCTTATCTCTTTAAGTTCAGTAGCCCTTGGTCAAGAGACATTGGAAGAGTTCAAAGCTCATAAGTACCGTGTGGCCTACATTCTGAACACCGTTATGACAGATATCTTCCGGATGGCGTTTGATGCTGCAGAAGAAACTGCTCATGCATTGGGCTTGGAAATTGACTTCTATGTTACCAACCAAGACAATGTAACATTCCAGAACTATGTAGAAACCTGCGCCAATCAAGGTTACGATGCTATGTTCCTAAGTCACGGAAATCAGGAATCTGCCTATGATTTGGTCAACATGCTGGTTGAGCGTGGCATCAAGGTTGTTACCTTCGATACACAGTTTGTGAACGAATCGGGTGACAAAGTCAAGATTGACGGCGTAACGCAGATGTTCCAAGACGATGCCGGCATGGCTGATATGCTTCTGGACTATATTTGTAACACGTTGTACCCTGAAAAGGTCAAAGCGGGTGAAAAGGTAAATATCTTGAAAATTTGGCGTGGTCCCGGTATCTCTCCTTTCGATCGTCGCCAAACTGCTTATCTACGCTATGAGGAACAAGGTCTAATTAACACACTTGAAGTGCTTGGACCCTCTGACCCTGCAAACAGCGAAGCTTCAATGAATACAGTGGTTAACTCTGTGTTGCCTAAATATCCCGCTGGATCTATTGATGCTATCTGGTGCTGTTATGATGCATACTGCCGTGGCGCCTACACTGCTATGCTTGAGTCAAAACGTACGGATATTCCTATTGTAACGGTCGATATTTCTAACCAAGATATAAACTTCATGAGAGATGGTAACGAATGCTGGAAAGCATGCGCTACCGTGCACTTCGCCACCGTTGGAGAGCAAGGTATCCGCATGGTAGCCATGAAGCTACACGGTGATGAAGTTGAAGATTGGTATGAACTTACACCTTCGCTGGTAACCATTGACGCAATTCGTGACCATGATGATGTGAACGTTTTGAATCTTGGAAACTATGTTGAGGGATATGGTGTTAACAATGATCACATTCTTGATTGGATGAGCCCTGCGATTGTTCCGGTTAAATAAACCAATAACTATTATGAAATAGTAACCCTGTGAGGAAAGGGTTTGCCCTTTCCTCACAGTTATAGAAAGGGAAGAAATGCAAGAAAAAGTATCAAGCATTCGTGCTGAAAAAGTTTCCGTTGAATTCCCAGGGGTAAAAGCACTAAGTAATGTGGATTTTTTTTTGGAAACGGGAGAAATTCGTGCAGTCGTTGGTGCTAACGGAGCTGGTAAATCAACACTTATGAAGGTTTTTGCCGGGGTTAATGTCGGTTACACAGGGCAATTATACGTTGATGAGCAACCCGTGGAAATTCGTAGCCCATTAAGTGCTAAAAAACATGGCATAGAAATTGTATATCAAGAAGTAGATATGGCTCTTTTCCCGGATGCTACAGTAACTGAGAACATTATGATGAATAAAATGCTCAGTGGCATGCAAGGAAAAATCACAGTAAACTGGAAGCAGTTTAACGAGGAAGCACAAACTTTGCTGGATGAACTAAGCATTCCGATTTCAGCCAAAGCAAAAGTTGGAGCATTGTCTCTGGCGCAAAAACAAATGGTATTAATTGCCAAGAGCGTGCGCATAGGTTGCCGTTTTCTTGTTCTGGATGAGCCCACAGCGCCCTTGAGCGTTTCAGAAACAGAGGACTTATTCAACATCGTTCGTAACATGATGAAAAAGTATGACATGTCAATTGTCTTTATCACCCACAGATTGCAGGAAGTACTTCAGATTTGCAATACCGTTACTGTTATGCGTAACGGTGAAATTGTGACAACAATACCCGTAACACCTGAACTAACACAAAAACACATTGTTGACCTTATGCTTGGCAGAAGCTTTGAAGAAAATTTTCCGAAAGCCGAGCAGCATCCGGGGGAAATACAATTTGAAGTGAATGATATTGCGGATATGGAGGGAAAAGTTAACGGCGTTTCTCTTTATGTTCGTAAGGGTGAAATTATAGGCATTGCAGGTTTAGTTGGCGCGGGAAAAACAGAACTCTGCAAACTAATCTTTGGCGCCTTGAAGCGTTCCCGAGGTACCATTAAGTTGAATGGTAAATCCCTCAAAATCAAAATCCCTCAGCATTCTGTGGAAAACCGCATAGGTATGGTGCCGGAAGAGCGCCGCAAGGAAGGTGTAATGGTAGACGAACCGGTCTATTTCAACCTGTCGGCTGCAAGCTTACTCCGGTTTTGCAATCGGATTCGATTTGTGAAAAAGAAAGCTGAGATGCAAAACGCTGTTACGTTCATTCAGAACTTGGGTATCAAGACTCCATCTGAAAAACAATACGTTCGCTATCTCTCGGGTGGTAACCAGCAAAAGGTGGTTATTGGGAAGTGGCTCAGTGCAGACTGTGACGTATATATTTTTGATGAACCCACCAAGGGCATTGACGTTGGAGCAAAGCGGGAAATCTTTACATTGATACAGGATATTGCCAAAGCAGGAAAGAGCGTCATATATGCCACGTGTGAGACTACAGAAATTCTTACCATTACTGACCGCGTCTATGTGATGTATGATGGAAGGGTAACGAAAGAATTAGTCACTTCAGAAACCAACGAAAGTGAAATCATGTTCTATTCAACCGGCACAGGAGGAAACTGACATGCAGGTAATTCAAAATAAAAAGTTAAACTTAGGGCATTTTTTATCCAATTGGGCTGCAATAATTGTAATAATTCTTCTCATTATTGCGTTCTCAACAGCAATGCCCCATACGTTTCCTACAACAGGTAATATTACCACAATTTTACGTTCCATCAGCATCACGACTGTATTAGGAATGGGACTGACGATTACATTGGCTGTAGGTGGCTTTGACTTGTCTACTGGTTATTCAGCCACTATGGCTTCTTACTTTGCCATGAGTTTAATAATTTGGTATGGTACTAATCCTTGGATAGCTTGTGGCGTTGCGATTGTTGGGACAATTATTCTGCAACTTGGGAACTTGTTCCTGATTGTTGTATGCAAAATTCCTGATTTGCTTGCAACCTGTGCCATGATGTTTATTCTGGACGGGTTGTCATTGACCTACTCGGGTGGTGGTGCCATATCTGCTGGTATGCCTCGTCCTGATGGTGTAGCTTCTGTAGGGCGTGTACCTGTTGATTTCAAAACCATTGGCACTGCACCGACCATCATTATTATCATGTTCATCACTGTCATCTTTGTGCATGTGTTTTTAGGCTATACGAAATTTGGACGCTATATCTATGCAACGGGCAGTAATAAAACTGCGGCCAAGCTTTCCGGCATTAATGTTAAAAAATACCGTGTCATAGCGGGCTTGCTAGCAGCTGTCTTTATTGCATTTGCAGGAATACTGGTTGCTTCCCGTAATCAAAGTGCACAAATCAATGGCTGTGTAAGTTATGCTATGCCTGCTCTGGCAGCGGTGTTTATCGGACGTTCGGTAGCAGGCCAAGGAAAACCTAATGCTATTGGTACCCTCATAGGCTCAGTGCTTGTAGGAATTTTAGATAACGGTTTGGTTATGATTGCAGTACCCTACTATTCCCTGAATGCTGTTAAGGGTCTCGTGTTAGCATTGGCGTTGATTTCTGCCTACTGGAATACCAAGGACGAATAAGGCAAGGAGATAGTTTATGTCAAGATTTTCAAAACATTTCAAGATGAATGAACAGGATGCTATTGAGTACATACTTGAAAAAGTTCCTGATTTTTTTGTACCTCAAGCACAATTGACTTGTAAGGAAATAGGGGACGGAAATATCAACTATGTGTTCCGCATTATGGATGAAAAAGCAGGAAAGTCAGTTATTATTAAACACGCTGATATTCATGCGCGTTCTTCAGGTCAATTGCTATCTACGGATCGCAGCCGAATCGAGTACGATATTCTTATGCTTGAAGGTAAATACGCGCCTGAACAAGTTCCGAAGGTTTATAAGTATGACCCGGTCATGTGCTGCATTGTTATGGAAGATCTGATTTCTTATAAAAACATGCGCTATGAATTAGTTGAGCACAAAACCTTTCCTACTTTTGCCGAGGATATTTCTACATTCATGGCGGAAACGACGCTCCGTACCACCGATAATATCATTACGCCTTTGGAAAAGAAGCGTTTACAAGGCTTGTATATTAATCCAATGCTTTGTGCAATTACTGAGCGGTTAGTCTATACCGAGCCATATACCAATCACGACGGGAGTAACGACCATTTGCCGCTCAATATGACATTTTATCAAAAAGAATTATATGATGATTTATCGCTGCGTCTTGAAGTCGCCAAATTGAAGGATGCTTTTAAGTCGAAGACACAAGCCTTAATTCACGGAGACCTTCATACAGGTTCAATTTTTGTAAAACCGTATAGTACCAAGGTACTTGATCCTGAGTTCGCTTTCTACGGACCCATAGGATATGATGTTGGAAACGTAATTGCAAACCTATTCTTTGCTTGGGCTAATGCGGAAGTTACTTTGGACGACAAACCCATAGAAAAAAAGACTTTCCAAAAGTGGATTGAAGATACAGTAGAGTCCGTGATTGACCTGTTCAAGGAAAAAGCACTTTATATTCTCAAGACTGAGACTACCGATCCGATGGCAAAGACACTAGGCTTTGCAGAATGGTACGTTGCAGACATACTTCAGGATGCCGCTGGCGTAACAGGTCTTGAGTTGAATCGACGAACCATTGGAAGGGCCAAGGTAATAGATGTGGCTGGCATTGCAAATGTTGACCAACGCGCACGTGCAGAACGAATTTGTATCCTTTGCGCAAAGGAATGCATAATGAATCGCATGATCAGATTTCAAACAGGTTGTGACTACGTAAAAGCGATTCAAGCAGCTGCTTACAATGTTAAATTTCAAAATATTTGATAGGGGGACACATGCAAATTAATATAGCGACTAAAGAGCTGGTTGTAGCAGTTTCAAAACAGTCTTTTGAAGACAAGTTGTTTGCAGGTACCAGCGGAAATCTCAGCATCTTTGATAGAGAACAGGATGCATTGTACATTACGCCAACATCACACCCTTACAGCCTGCTACAGCCTGATGACATCGTTGTGCTTGACTGTAATGGAGATGTTATTAGCGGTACACATCGCCCTTCTTCAGAATGGCGTATGCATATGGAAGTATATAAAGCACTACCTCATGTCAATGCTATTGTGCACACACATTCTCCTTATGCCACATCATTTGCGGTAAACAATCGGACCATTCCGGTAGTCTTGATTGAAATGGTTGCATATTTGGGAGGCAGCATTCCTCTCGCTGATTTTGCCCTTCCGGGAACCAAAGAAGTAGGCTTAGAAGCGGTAAAGGCTATGGGAGATGAAAAAACCTGTTGCCTTCTTGCCAATCATGGAGCCCTTGCGGTTGGTAGCAACTTGTGGCAAGCATACACCCGTGCGGTGTATGTAGAGGACGCAGCTCATATTTACTCGTTAGCCATTGCCAACAATATGCCAGTGTTTACTGTTCCTGATGCAATTGTTGAGCAAATGAAAGCCCGTAAGCAAAGTGTTAAGAAAAAGGGGGTATAACATGACATCTTATCAGTACATTGCACCGCAAATAACCTTATTTGGGTATGACTCATTGCAAGACATAGGAGAATTTATACAACGTTTACATGTAAAAAAAGGTTTGATTATCACTGATGAAACATTAGTGAAGATTGGCATTGTAAAAATGGTGACGGATGTTTTGGATGCAAGCCAACTTCCATGGGGCATTTTCACGGGCGTTAAGCCTAACCCAACCATTCGAAATGTAGAAGATGCCGTTTCTGCGTTAAAGACGGAATCTTGCGACTATATTATCTCTATTGGTGGAGGATCTGCTCATGATTGCGCAAAGGCTGCCGGTTTGACCGCGGCTAACAACTGCAAAGTACTCGATTTGGCAGACGCACCGAATAAAAGTGAATTGCCATCGCTTCCCTTGGTCATGATTAATACGACAGCAGGTACTGCGAGTGAATGTACTCACGCTTATGTAATTGTTGATGAAAAAACTAATCGAAAGTTTGGTGTGCGCGATATTCATGCACTTGCCTCTATTGCTGTAGACGACCATCGGTTAATGATGAAACTACCAGTCGGATTAACAGCGGGCACGGGTATGGACGCTCTGACACATGCGCTGGAATCATATGTCAGTCTTCGTTCACAACCTATTACTGCGGCTTTGGGTATGGCAGCGATTCGATTAGTTTTCAAATGGCTACCCGACGCAACACATAAAGCTACGGAAGAGTCACGCGAAGGGATGGCTGTTGCTCAATATCTAGCTGGACTTTCATTCGGTAATGCATCATGTGGTCTTGTGCATAGCATGAGCCATCAGCTCAGTGCGTTATATGATTTGCCCCATGGGTTGTGCAATGCCATTTTGCTTCCGCCTGTTATGCGGTACAATACTGGTGATGAACGAGCCATGAAGCTCTATGCGGAGTTAGCTCGCGACATTTTCCCTTTTATCAGCGTAGATAAATCCGAACAAGAACAGGCTGAGCTTTTAATTGAAGAGGTTGAACGTCTATCAGCGAACGTTGGTACCTTGAAGCCTCTTCATACCATTGGTGTCAAGGAAAGCGATATTCCGATATTAGCTGACATGGCTCTAAAGGACGGAAGTATTCCTTCCAACCCACGTAAACCTTCCAAAGAAGAAATTATGGAAATCTACAAAACAGTGATGTAGTTATACACTGCAGTAGCAAAAGAAAGGAGTACTTAAATGAAACTATATGATCCAAACATCCGATATGATAACGACATGGCTTTTATGCTTCGATATGAAAATGTAGCGTGGTATGAGGATGGTACAGTACGCATCTTAGATCGAAGAATTTATCCTGTTAAAACAGAGTTTATAACCTGTACTCGCCATGAAGAGGTTGCACAAGCTATTGCGGATATGGTAACCCAAAGTGCGGGTCCCTATGTTGCTGCAGCAATGGGTATGGCTCTGGCAGCCTATGAGGTACGTGACAAGGGAAAGGATAAGTTACTTGCCCATATGGAACGAGCTGCTTACACTCTGTCGCATGCACGTCCCACCACCATGGCTCGAATGATTCGTGTTACAGAAAGAGCGTTGAATATTGTCAAAGACAGTATAGAGAAAGATATGCTGGGTCTGCCATTGGTCGAAGCTTTACAAGCCAACGCTCTGGATCAAGTTAATCACAACTATTATCGCATGTCCTTATCTGCTCCTTATTTAGCAGAGCAAATACCCTTGGGTGGTACTGTGATGACGCAATGTTTTGCAGAAACGATTATTGGCGCTCTTCTGAAGGAGTGTCGCAACAGAGGGAATGAAATACGTATGATTTGTCCGGAAACGCGACCTTATTTCCAAGGCGCTCGCCTAACTGCCAGCGTTGCCTGTGATATGGGATTTGATGTCACTGTTATTAGTGATAATATGCCCGCCTATACTATGCGTACAAAAAAAGTAGATGTATTCACATCGGCAGCTGATGTTATAACCGTGGATGGTCACATTGTTAATAAGGTTGGAACCCTCCAAATTGCACTTGCTGCACAATACTGTGGTGTTCCTTACTTTGTTACCGGTACGCCAAATCCGGCTCATCCGGATATGTCCAGCGTCAAAATTGAACAAAGAGATCAAAACTTGGTTTTAGAATCCATGGGTACAAAGATTACCATGGACGGTGTAAAGGGATATTATCCCGCATTTGATGAATGTCCTCCTAAGTTGTGTAATGGTGTTATAACGGATTTGGGTATTTACTCGCCTTTCAATCTCAAGCAGTATTTCATTGATAAGGAAAATGCCTAGCATAAAGCTAAGCAGGGTGAAGCGCAAGCTTCGCCCTGCTGTTTTAATAAGAGCATATTCTATTGCCTAAATATAATTATAGAAGGAAAGCGATCATTTGATGGAAAACAGAAAAAATAGCCCTATGCTATTCTATGCATACTATTTTGTAATATTTTTTGGAACAGCCATTCAATACAGTTTTTTAATGATGTACCTCAACAATGCTGGTATGTCCTCATCCATTATTGGTCTTGTTAATGGTTTGACCTACATAATTAGCTTTATTGTTAATCCCATATACGGTACAATTGCTGATCGAGTAATTAATAAAAACAAGGTATTAATAGCCGGGATGATTATGTCCATTGTACTGTTGATTTTTTTTAGCCGGGTTCGCTCAATATTTGGCTTGGGATTAATAATGATTTTGTTTATAGCAACACACAATCCCTTAATGGGTGTTTATGAGTCTATTACCATACATCATTCTTTGAAAAACCATTGGAATTATGAAACGATCCGAATGAGCGGAACATTAGGATATGCAGTCATGGCCCTAATGAGTGGTTATGGTTTGAGCAAGAACGAAAACCTCATTTTCCCGTTCTATATAGCGGCTACGATTTTGGCTACGATTTTAGCCTGCCTTCTTCCACCAACACCCAAGGCACTTTCCAAAGGTGATATACGAAGAGAAAATAACGAAAATATTTTCTCCTTGCTAAAAGTAAAGAAAATACGGAATGTAATGATATTATATTGTTTATATATGTTAGGCACTACGTTCAAGCAAACCTACTTTGGTATTTATATGATTCAGCTTGGTGGTACATATCATCTAGTGGGCATTGCAAATATGCTTTTGGCACTGTCGGAAATACCTTTCTATTTAGGACCGGGAAGGCGTTGGATGAAACGAATAGGTATCGAAAAAAGTATGTTGTTTATCACATTTGTTGGTGTTTTTCGGTGGCTATTAGTTGGAATAAGTCGCACGCCAACTCTTTTGGTGATTACTATGCTTTTCAATGGCATGATGCTTGTACCCATAGTTACTGGTATGGTTAAATTTCTGCATGAAAGCGCGCCTGAACACCTGAAAGTATCTGCCCAAACAACTTTACGTGCACCTTTTATGATAGGTGGTCAACTACTTGGCACTGTTGTTGGTGGCTGGATTGTTGGTGCACTGGATGCCGCGGGTTTACCTGGAATCAGGATAGGTTTTGCTGCTTTGGCACCATTGCATCTTATTCTATTTGTTTTGGTTGGATGGTCTATGTACAAGGACAAAAAGGTATAAAGACATCGGAATGTTAGACCACAATACATTTATAACACACTAAATCAAAAACGAGAGAATATCTATTTATCCTTTCAACATTCAAACGCTATTCTTCAGCAAAAATAGCGTTTAAAATAGCACCATAAACAAAGCTAAAACCAAAAAGTCATAACTCATACTAATCTCAGTTTAAAGCAGCGTATAGATTGCAGCGAATTTTTTGATTTGACACAGCTTTGCGAAGGAAACATAGCGGCGCTATATTGACTGAGCAAAGCAAAGACAAATCGGAAAAGGCGCGCAAGATAAAGCTGATTTAGGCTGAGATTAGTATCAACAAATTAAGAACTGACCCTTACAAACTTAACAAAGTGTTAAGAGCTTAAAGTTGTGCACACCTAAACGTGCATAAGCATGATTATAATCAACCACAAAAATATTCAATAACCACACTTGAACATCCATAAATCAAGCTATTAGGTACTCCCTCACCAGCCCTGCAGCTGTGATTACCTGTTCCCGACTTACATCGTTATGCGTAACAAAGCGGTATTGTCCCCCTGCTAAGCCATTTATAAGCACACCATTGTTGTGAAGGTACTCCACAAAGCCTTTATGGTTAAAATTGGGCTTTTCAATTTCAAAAAACACCATATTAATTTGTATGCTATCCAAATTTACCTTTATACCGGGGATATCCGCCAGCATAGCGGCAAGCGTTTTGGCGTTGCGGTGGTCCTCGTCAAGGCGGNTAGTCATATCGTTTATGGCAAGCAGCCCACAGGCGGCAAGCACGCCTGCCTGACGCAATCCGCCACCTAGCACCTTGCGGTTGCGCCGCGCCCTTAAGATAAATTCTTTAGTGCCGCAAAGCATACTGCCTATAGGCGCACACAACCCTTTGGACAGACAAAACATTACAGAATCCACATCTTTTGCTACATTGCTAGCGGATACGCCAAGCGTTGTCGCGGCGTTAAACAGCCGCGCGCCGTCCATATGCACCTTCATGCCAAGCTCATGCGCTACTTCCGCCGCAGCGCGAATCTTTTCAAGCGGCACCACTGTACCATCGCCCAAAGCGTTTTCAAGACACAAAAGGCTTGTTTTAGGCGCATGTATATCATTCGGATTTCTAAACAGGGTTCTTACCGCCTCTGCGGATACGCCATGAGGCTCATTTACCAGAGCTGCTGAAAGGTGGGACAGCCGTGCATGACCGCCCTGCTCATGCACAATAACATGGCTGTGAACAGAAGCTATCATCTCCTGCCCGGGGCAGGTATGGCTCATTATTGCTACTTGGTTGCCCATAGTGCCCGAGCACACAAATAAAGCCGCTTCCTTGCCTGTTACCTTTGCGGCAAGCGCTTCAAGCTGGTTTATAGTAGGGTCATCCCCATATACATCATCGCCCACGGGCGCGGTCATCATGGCTTCCCTCATTGCCTTAGTGGGTTTTGTTACAGTGTCGCTGCGTAAATCTATCATATTGCTCTCCTTGCCGCGGCGCGGTGCCGCATTTTTTTCTTTATAACTCAAATGGATTTATTGCCAATGAACTTATCAATACGCATTTTAACATAAATATTAAGCAATAACATATTTTTTATTGATTGTCCGGTATCTTTTTTGTGCTTTATACCTGAATTTTTTGACTAATACTTATCTCAGTTTAATGCAGCGCATAGATTGCAGCGAATTTTTTGATTTGGCAAGGCTTTGAGAAGGAAACATAGCGGCGCTATAGCGCCTTAACAAAGCAAAGACAAATCGGAAAAGGTGCGCAAGATAAAGCTTATTCTACCTGCTTTATATACTTTTCCTGTACTGTAGCAAAAACCATACCTGCAATTACTAAAACAATACCCGCTGCTCCCATTGCAGTGATTCTCTCATTTAGAATTGCGGCGCTCATAAGCAATGTAACCAGAGGAACAACATAAATATATAGACTTGCGTTCAATACACCAATTTCCTGTATAGCTCTATTCCATAAAATATAGCATAACGCGCTCCCCACCAAGGCGAGATAAGCTAATTTCATTCCGCTTTCTAATGTTAGCAAAGTGGAGAAATCTATAGACTGCCCACCTGCAACAACCAATGGCAGCGTTGTCAACGCTCCGTAAAACATAAGCTTTCTGGTGATGAGTACGCCATCGTATAGGCTAGACCAGCGGCGCAGCAAAATACCGTATACTGCCCAAGATGCCGCAGCTAGCAACGCAAGCAAATCTCCCGCAGGTTTCACCTGCAAAGTAATAGATCCATTAAATACTACTAAAATTACGCCAAAGAATGCCACTCCAAAGCCTAGCGCTTGTTTTGGGTTGAGCTTCTCATCTTTTCGCAAAGCAGCTAAAATTACAGCAGTAATAATTGGAGAGGTAGAAACAAGTATGCTTACATTGGATGCCTGAGTTATCGTAAGCGCCGTAACTTCCGCCCAGCAATATAAGGTGTTGGAAAAAATAGCCATAAGTAAAAATCGCCATTCTTCCCGCCAGCAAAAATACCATTTGGGGTGGATAATCCACAGCGCAACATAGGCTAAAGTAAAGCGAAGCAGCATAAGCTGCACTGGCGTTAGAATAGCCATTAGGCTTTTGCTTACAACAAAAGTAGAACCCCATACAATTACACAAAACAAAGCCAGCAAATGACTAGACATTTTTTGTTCCATAAACTCTCCCTAAAAAATAATGGTTTCAATCCGTATGTAAAATAATAATCACATTCAAAACTACTAAACCCTTCTCCTATCGTTTACGCATTAATTATACCATCATTATCAGTAATAATTGCGTTTTGAGGATTAGCCTCATCATACTGAATGGTAACATAATCACCCTCTGAAATTTTCCCAAGTTTATAGGTTTTTCTTTGCCCAATCGGAATACCACCAAGTTTTATCGCTTCGCTTTTAAGCTTAATAGTTTCCTTTATACTATATTCAACGCCATTTACATTATAGCTAACATAAACAATATCCGGGCAATCCAAGCCTTTATGTTGAATTCCATCTATCCTTCCTTGGGTAATTCCTGAATACAGCTCTTTCTTTTTATTGCGGTTGCGCCTAACGGTTGAAATTACAATAGCTACAATGGTAGTTGGGATAATTACAATCAGTGCAAACACTAGCAGTATCATAGCAATATTATTATTCATGTAAAACCTTCTTTATATTTGCAAATATTCATTTTTGCTTGTAAGTATTTGTCCGTTACCATATATCAAAATCTATTCAGATCCCAAGGTACTTTTTTTCTAATGGATATGCTCTGTAATTCATCGTTGTACTCTGCCTGAAAGAAAGAGAAGTCCTCATACTTATCTGCATATTTGAGTAACTCTTTTACAATCTCTTTCTTGTCATATTCTGATGTGTTTATTCCAAAGATGACCCCTTTTAGTACTTTTGGGTCATACACTAAATTGCGGCTTTCTGGACTGTTAAAACTATAAAATGAATTTGATAGGGTAAGCCGGTATTCATTCTCATGTTTCCATTCGCTTAACTTTCTATAATTTTTTGCCTCATAAGCACTCCAATATCTTTCTCTCCATGCATCCGCATTTTTAAATGTTTCATAGGCACTGCTAATGCCGTCCATACCAGTAAGCCATGTTCTAATCTGCTTCATATTAAGTCGCCCTAGAGTTTCAAAAAAGTTACGCTCTATCAGATCTCCTCCATATGTAACCGGTTTTATATTAAGCTTTATGTTATTATTAAAAATAATCTGATTATTAGCCATTTCATATATTAGACAAACACCTCTATGTCGGTCAGCATAGTTTCCCCACATAACAGAGTCATCATTTTTCCCTGAAAAACAAACCACAAAACTTTCAGGGTATATCATCTCCTTTAACTGTGCTACATAGATCTTGGGAAAATCTACTACAATGCTCATCCAATTCCTGTGTTGGCGGGCATTAGTTATCTCCACAGCGCCATCTTTGCCATATAAAAATGTGTCATCTTCAATACCCTTTTTAATATAAGCAAGAGAGATTCCATCTTCTAAAATATTCTCTGAAATTTCCATAATCAGGGTTCTTTGTTTATCGTCCGGCAGTTTATTATCTGGCAAATCAAACGGAGCTTGCGGTTGCTGGTTAATATTACGAAATCCGTCTAGCAAGCGATTTGCTTCTTCCTCTGGAATCGTTCCATTTTCTAAACACTTCTCTGTGCAAAGGATAAGAGCACCATTATGAACTAAACGCAGAAGCATACGTAACTCCTTCTCCCTTACCTTTATTTTGCTCTGTCCACAGAATGCAGCCAATTTGCGAACTTGACTAGATGCAATAAAGGCATCGCCTAGTTTTCTTAAAATCCCACCAAGGGGGACATCATCATACTGATGTAAATCAACAACAAGCGTGTTATGATGCAGCTTATCTTCCTCTCCACGTAGAAGATACAAGTCTATCGCCCTACTTACGCTACAAATATAGTTACGCAATAGCCCCTCCCACGCTGCTGTGTCCCCCTGCCAGTATACACGTACATAACCCTCCACAGGATCGTTAAGCTCCTCCTGCGTAGCAAAATGAAAGGTGCTGTTTTTGATTTCCAGCAAGGCACTTTTGATAGGTCTATAATGGTAAAGTATCATGGATTATCCTTTCTTGTCCGTTCATTAATTATTCTTGTAAGAGGCCATGAAATAAATAGTTCTTTCGCTAAGAATATGTCAATGGTTACTAAGAACCTGCTAGCAATTAAGTATAAGGCTCATTTCACAAAAAACATTTATTTCTTTTCCACAGGCAGATTTAGTAAAATCATAATACCCCTGGATGTCTGTTAGAATCCTTAGAATAGATATACACAAACGGCTCGTCGCGCCCTACAGCATATGCGCATTGAGGGCAGTAAGCTCCCATAAAGATATAATCTCCCTTTTCTACAGGGTACCAATTGTTATTTAGGTTATACATACCCTTGCCTGAAAGCACATAGGCGCCATGCTCCTGATAATGTGTTTCTACATAGCCATGCGAAGCCCCCGGCTCAAACGAAAGTATATGCATATTCATATCAAAGCCCAAATCATCTGTTGGCAGAAAATTCCATAAAAGAACATCAGACATGCCCTCATAATTTATGGGAGTTAAATCTTTTATATTGCCAACCACTCTGTACGCATTGTGCCCTTCAACAGCGTTGTATTGCCTTTGATATAGGAACGCTTCCGTTGTTTCTTTTTGGGCATTACAAAAATACATAAGTTCACCTGCCGGAAAGTAAGCATAGCCGCCACTTTCTAGGATATATGTATTAGAACCGTCGCTTAATTCCAATTTGCCTGATATTACATAAACAAAAGATTCTATCCCTTCTCTGCCAAAGCCCAGCTCATTTTTGCCGCCCTCTAAAAATTCACAGATGAAATCCGAAAAAGAAGCCCCAAGCCTTGGAGAAGCAAGTATAGTGATATTTACATTTTCAAACCCCGGTATTGAATTGCGGACTAAACCGTCATGAGGGATAATAGCATACCTGCCCGGCTCTATAACCGCGCGGCTTTCCAGCAAACCATCGCGATAACCTGTTTTGTTGTTTTTATAACCCATAATTACCTCCTGCTAATTTGCATTTGTGTACAAAACGCTAACATGTGGTACTGTAAAATTTGTGCTTCGCTTAGCATGTCATGTTGCCTAGTACAATACTATTATTACTCATAGACGGAGTGTTTGTCTATATTCCGTCAAATAATTTGCCTTTCCCCCCTAAACTAAATCAAGGCGCATATGTTTAGAGCGAATTAATCTTGTAAGCATAAGTATGCCGCGTACGCAAAGCTCTATTGCCATTGCTATCCACATACCGTGTATGCCATATATTGGCACAAGTGTTAAGGCAAGGCTAAGGCGCACCACCCACATACTAAAAAGGTTAAGCATGCTGGGCACCAGTGTATCCGCAGCGCCGCGCAGCGCGCCTGAAGCCACCATGGCTACGCCGTAAAGGGGCTCTGCAATTAAACCAATACGCAATATCTGCACAGCCACAACTTGCACATCTTTAACCGGCGTTAGCATTCTAAACACATAGGGACAGAAAATGTACATAATAATTCCCGTAAACGCCATAACTGCGCTGCCGAAAGCTACGGTTATATAGCCATAGCGCCGTGCCAAGGGATAATCTTTTGCGCCTACGCTCTGCCCCACAAGCGTCATAGCGGCGGTAGAAATACCAAAGCCCGGCATAAAGCAAAGGCTTTCCGCAGTAATGGCAAGGGAATGCGCTGCTATTGAAACCGCGCCTAGCGGCGCAATAATAGTAGTTGACACCACCTGTGCGCCGGATAATGCCATAGATTCCGCCCCCACAGGCGCGCCGATTTTAAGCGCGCGTTTAAGAACGCCCCCATCAAAAGGGCAGCTTTCTTTGCGGTTTAACCTTAGCGGTTCATAGTAGAAACAGCAGAACCACATTTCCACAAAGCATATTACAACAACCGCAAGGCTTGTACCTATACCGGCACCCAGTACACCGTATTTAGGGATAAATATTGCGTTGAATATAACATCAAGCACACACATAAGGGCGTTTAATATGCTTGGCACTACCATATCGCCCGCGCTTTGTAGGAAACTCGCCGCCATTCTGTTCATCACCATAAAAGGCATTGTGATGGCAAACATAAAAAAATATGCGCTTGCGTCATTCCAGAGCGCTTCCTCCCCGCCTAGCCACCTAGGCAAGGGGCTAGAAATTGCAACCCCAAGCAGCATAAGCAGTAATGATATAATAAGCGCGGTAATAAACCCGTGCTTTACAACGCGCCTAGCTTTCGGCGCTTCTTTTGCGCCTATATACTGCGCCACCTGCACGGAAAAACCCACCACAACAGCGTTGCTTACGCCGCTCATAAGCCAAGTAGTTGTAGATACCAAACCTATAGACGCAGATGCGTTTGCACCCAGCCTGCCTACCATTGCAGAATCTATATACTGCATGGCAACGGTGGTTATCTGCGTTAGTATTGCGGGTATGCTAAGCCTCCATACCCTTGATATATGAGGGCGTAAATCTAAAATTAAATTAGCTGCTTTCATATATATACCTATTACCGCTCCTTATAGTTGCTTACACTTATCTCAGTTTAAAACAGCGCATAGATTGTAGCGAATTTTTTGATTTAGCGAAGCTTGGCGAAGGAAACATAGCGGCGCTATAGCGCCTTAACAAAGCAAAGACAAATCGGAAAAGGCGCACAAGATAAAGCTGATTTTATCTGAGATAAGTATTGAATATAAAAAAGGACTTCACTACGCTATGAAGCACATAGAGCCTAACACAAACGTTTTTTGTAAAAATACCGTACATAAAAGCCCCTTTCATTGCCGAACTTGAGCTTTAATATACTGTTTATTATCTGAATCGTCAACTGCAACTACACAACACACAAACTACGGTATAAACCCAACGGGGGTATGGAGGTGTCCCCCAAATTCCCAGAAAAAAACCCAAGCAACAATAGCAATACTAGCTACTATTACTTGGGGGCATGGGGGCAAAGCTACCATATTAAATCGTATCGCACGGCTTTGCCGGGCGGGGCGCATTGCGTAGCAATGCTTTCCTTCAATTTTCCAGTGTAGCCGATAAGCTGTGCACAGAAAAACGAATCTATCAAAAGGCGTCAAACGACGCCTTTTGACCCCGGAAGGTGTCGCAAGACACCTTTCGGAACTATTTTTTCGCTGCTTTATACAAAGCCAAAAACATTAGTCGCCCCGCCTCTGCTCCGCCATCAATTAATCCTATGGTTTTATCACCATAGTAGGCAGCTCTGCCGTGCACAGCTTTCATGTTGGCGGTGCTCTCAGAACCCTCAGCGGCAGCTATAGAAGCAGCTTCAAGTGCGGGCAGAAGGCCTTCCTCAGCATGGGCTGCAATGGCTTTGGCAGCGGGATATAAGGCATCAAGAATAGTCTTTTCTCCGGGTTTTGAGCCGGCTCTTTCCATAATCCTGTTTATGCCCGCCTCAAACGCCTCGGCAAGCAGGGCAACGTCCGCATTTTCATTACCTCTTAGCGTCCTTGCCATGCCCATCATACCCATAGAGGTTATAGTACCTAGAGATGAAGGCGCAGCCTCATTAAAAGCTTTGCCCGCGGTCATCATAAGCTTCCCTAGATCTTTTTCATCGCTTTTATCTAACGCTTCTGCTGCAGCGGCATAACCTTCCGCCATAGAGATGCCTAGATCTCCATCGCCATTGCGCTGGTCCAGTTCAATTAAATACTGCCTGTTCTCTGCCATTATATTGGCAATTTCACGCATACCGCGGCGCAGGCTATCAGCATTTTCCATGTTTTTCTCCTCAGATGTTTTCATTGGTATAAAAGGGAGAAGTAGCCGGCGCGCGCATTAGCTTTTCCAGTTCTTCGTCAAGTAGCATAACCGTTACAGATAGACCCGCCATTTCCATGGAAGTAGCGTACTCTCCAATATGGGGCATAACAAGTTCTACACCCTTTTCCGTAAGCACTTGCGCTAAGCGGCGGTATATAATAAGCAGCTCTTCCTTGGGCGTAGCGCCAAGACCGTTTACCATTACCGATACCCTGTCCCCTTTGTTAACAGGCATATCGTCTAAAATCTTTTCAAGCAGCAGGTCGGCTATGTCATCAGCCGTCATCATTTCCCGCACCTCTATACCCGGTTCGCCGTGTATACCCATGCCGATTTCAATCTCGTTTTCCTCTATACTGAAAGTGGGTTTGCCAACTTCCGGCACTATGCAGGGGGACAGCGCCACACCCATAGTACGGATATTATCAAGCGCCTTTTGCGCTGCAGCGGCAACGCCCTTTAAATCCCTGCCTTCCTTGGCAGCTGCACCCGCTACCTTAAAGGCATATACCATGCCTGCAACACCGCGGCGCTTGTCCTTATTTTCTTTAGGGGCGGAAGCCACATCATCTTTAACGCGCACTGTCATGGTTTCAATATCGTCTTCCATTTCAACAATTTCACATGCCATATCAAAGTTCATGTTGTCGCCGCCGTAGTTGCCGTATAGGCATAATACTCCCCTGCCCCTATCGCATGCCTTAATCATGTCTGCCATCTTTTGGGCAGAGGGAGATGCAAACACATTGCCAACAGCGCAGCCGTCCAACAGCCCGTCGCCTACATAACCTAAAAATACAGGCAGATGACCGCTGCCTCCGGCTGTAACTATGCCCACTTTATCATCTTTAACAGGGTATTTGGACACCAGTATACGCTTATCTCCATCGAGCAAGCCGACCCTGTCCCCATAGGCGGCGATTATACCCTCCATCATTTCGTCTACAAAGTTCTCCGGTTTATTAAGCACCTTTTTCATGCTTTTCCTCCTTTTTCTTTTTGTTATATTTCATAGAAATAACTAAAGTAATGTAAGTTTTCCTATTGCATATTCAATGCATACCCGCGGCGTTGGCTTTAATATCTTTAATATATCATATATCTTTCTCATATGAAAAGCCTGGGTTAAGCACAACACTGCGCCCGCCTGATACCTCAAGTGAAGTAGCAGTTATATAGGACGCCTTGTTAGAGCACAAAAACACTATCGGCCAAGCGATTTCCTCCGGCTTTGCCATACGGCGCAATAGTGTGCCCTCTTCATTATATGCAAGCTCCTTTGGGGAAATGGTACGCTCCACAGTCGGGGTCATGGTAAAGCCCGGCAGTACCGTATTTACACGGATATTATATGCCACGTATTCCGCAGCGAACATTACTGCCAGTTCCCTAACCGCCGCTTTAAGAGGCCCGTATAGAGTGCTGCGCCCCGCCGTGCCGCAACGCGCCGCTAGGGAAGACACATTTACTATGGCTCCGCCAGTGTCCTTCATGTATTTAAAAGCGGTTTGGCAGCCATACACAGCGGATTCAAAGCAGACAGCAACAGTTTTTCGTATTTCATCAGGGGTATATTGCTCGTCCGCTCTTTTTATGCTTGCGCCAACATTGTTAACCCAGCAGTGGATACCCCCAAAACGCTGAGCTGTTTCAAGGGCAAAACGCTCCATATCCTCTTGGCTGGTGGCATCCGCCTTTATAGCAAGTACATTCCCCAAGGGGGATAAGGCTTCTAGTGCTTCATCAAGCGCTTTTTGGTTTCGCCCGCAAAAGGCAACATTTGCACCCTCTTGCAGGAAAGCCCGTGCCGTTTCAAGCCCTATGCCACGGCTTCCGCCTGTAACTACCGCTGTTTTTCCTTTTAAACCCAGTTCCATATTTCCGCCTTAAGCTCCAAGGTATGCCTTTTTTACATCTTCATTTACAGAGAGTTCCTTGCCTGTGCCTGTCAATGTCATTCTGCCTGTTTCAAGAACATAGCCCCTATCCGCTATAGACAGCGCCATTGAAGCGTTCTGCTCTATAAGAAGAACGGTTGTGCCGGTTTCCCGTATGCGCAGGATTAATTCGAATATTTCTTCAACAATTATTGGGGCAAGCCCTAGCGAAGGCTCATCCAGCATAATTAATGATGGGTCCATCATTAAACCACGCGCAATTGCAAGCATCTGCTGCTCTCCGCCTGACAGGCTTCCGCCCGCTTGCTTGGTACGCTCTTTAAGCCTTGGGAATAGTGTAAAACTCTGCTCCATAAGCTCTTGGACCCTATCCTTGCTCATGCCGGGTCTGCCGAACGTGCCGGCTATAAGGTTTTCATACACGGTTAATTGGGGGAATATCTTGCGTCCCTCAGGTACATGGCTTATGCCAAGTTTAACAATTTTATCGGGCGCCAAATTAGTTATGTCCTGCCCTTTAAAAGTAATGCGTCCCTCCGTCTTTTCAACTAGGTTGGATATAGACATAAGCGTGGTGGTTTTACCCGCGCCGTTGCCGCCTATAAGGGTGATAATCTCTCCCTCGTTTACTTGCAAATTTACCTTTTGTAGAGCGGAAACATAGCCATAGTATACCGTAAGGTTTTCTACCTTTAACATTTCTTTCATTTAAGCGCCTCCCCCGCAACTAAGCCGCGGCCAAAATACGCACTCTGCACTTCCTTATTTACCTTTACCTCATCAGGCGTTCCTTCAAATATTTTTTCTCCGAAGTTTAATACTAGAATACGGTCGCAGGAATTCATAACGAATTTCATGTCATGCTCTATTACGGTAATGGTGTACCCCTCTTTATTAAGCATCTTTATAAATTCCATGAGCGAGCGGGTTTCAGGCGGGTTCATGCCTGCAGCAGGCTCATCCAGCAATAGTATTTTAGGGTCTAGCGCCAACGCGCGGGCGATTTCCACCTTACGCTGCATACCGTAGGACAGATTGCCTGCCATTGTGTCCCTATATTCATAAAGGTCAATGCTGCGCAGGATATCTAAGCTTTTTTCTATCGCATATTCCTCGTCACGGCGGTACTTTTTGGTGTGAACAATTGCATCGAACAAGTTAGAGCTTGTCTTTATATGACAGCCTATTTTTACATTATCAAGCACTGTCATAAATTTGAACAACTGCAAATTTTGGAAAGTACGGGCAATTCGCTTCTGCGCAGCCTTTTCAGGGCTTATACCGGTAATATCTTCACCTTCAAAAAATATTTTTCCTTTAGTGGGCGGATATATGCCTGTACACACGTTAAAGAAAGTAGTTTTGCCCGCGCCATTAGGTCCGATAATACCGAAAATTTCTCCCTGCATAATCTGCATGTCTACTTCTTCTACGGCTTTAAGACCGCCAAAATATTTACATATGCCTTTGGCTTCCAGCAAAGGTTTTCTTGTATCAGCCATTTGTTGCACTCCCTTCTGCGCCTTCCGCCTGTTTCTTACGCTTTATTTTACCGCCCGCTAGTATGGAGCGCGAAGCGCCCGCAATACCTTGGGGACGCAGCCACATCATAGCGATAATAAGCACAGCATATATAACGTAGCGCCAACTTTCTAGGAAGCGAAGGGTTTCAGTAAGCAGAGTAACTATGGTGCTGCCTACAATAGGCCCTATAAGCGTACCTTGACCGCCTATAACAATCATGGCAAGAACATTAAAGCCGGTATCTGTGGAAAACTGAGAGGCTTCAATGTAATTAACAAATGGCGCATAGGCACAGCCAACTACCCCTGCCCAGAAAGCACCGTACATAAAGTTGAGAGATTTATAAAAACTCGTCTGTACCCCTAGGGATTTCGCGGCGATTTCATCTTCCCTTATGGCAATCCATGAGCGGCCCACCCTAGAATTAAGCACCCTCTTTGTAACAAACAGGAAAACCACACCAATCACTAGGAAAATAAAGTAATAGTACTTGGGTCTAAAGGTATCCAAACCAAAAAGCTCGGGATAGGGAATCTGTTTGATGCCCATAGCGCCGCCTGTAACCGGAGTCCAAGTTTGGGCGATTATGCGTATAATTTCCGATGCGCCTAGGGTAACTATGGATAGATATATACCCTTAAGTTTTAAAGTTGGCAGCGACACTAGAAAACCTACAAACGCTGCAAGTATTCCCGCAAACGGCAAAAGCAGCCAGAAGCTTATGCCAAACTTGGTAGATAAGGCAGCCATAGTATAGGCGCCAATGGCGAAGAAACCCGCCTGCCCTAGGCATGTCTGTCCCGAGTACCCGTTAATTATATTAAGGGAGCCTGCCAAAGTAGCATACATTAGAATATTGCAAGCATAGCGCACATACACTGCCTTTGGCAGTATAAAAGGTACAGCACAAAGCAGCGCCAGCAGCACAACATACGCTAATGCCTGATATTTGTTAAATAATTCCTTAACCTTACTCATACCCTGCTGCCTTTCTTGCTGGCAAAGCCTTGAGGTCTGAGAACCAGCATTATAATCAGAAAGCCGAAGGCAAATACATCGCGGAAAGTCGCAGAGGATATGGTGATACCTAGGTTCTCCACAATACCTATACACAGTCCGCCCAGTGCCGACATACGCAGGTCTACCAGCCCGCCTAATACCGACGCGGAGAATGCCTTCATGCTAAATCCTCCCCATGTGGTGGTGGATATAGAATAGTAGTATATTGCAAGCAGTATGCCCGCAACGCCGCCAAAACCGCAACCGATACAGTTACCCAGCATAGCGGTGCGTTTAACATTGATACCCATTAAATACGCCGCATCCTTATTTTGACTTACCGCCCTTAGGGCAATGCCCGATTTGGTGCGGTTAAAGAACAGCGTTAGGGTAACAGCTAGCACTACCACCAGTATCATAACTACAATTTGCAATAATTTTAAGTCTATAGATATGGCACTGCCAAGCGGAATAGTAAAGGTACGGTTGTCTATTATATTGAGTACAGGCTTGGTTTCAGGGCCGAATACAATCTGAACAAGGTTTTTTATAAGCATACTGAAACCAATAGTACAAAGTAGCGAAATATGGCGCGGGGCATTAAAAAAGCGCTCATAACAAAGCTTGTACACGATAATGCCCAGCAAAAAGGAGCTGGCAAAAGCCGCAAGCAATGCTACCGGTAAATTGATACCTATAAATTGGAAAACATAGTAGGCACCGAAGGCTCCTATCATCATTATTTCGCCATAGGTAAATGTTACCATGCCAACCACGCCTACTATAACAGAATAGCCAATTGCCATAAGTGCATATATGGCACCTTGGCATAGTCCGTTCACCAATTGATTTAGAAAATACTCCATGCGCCCTCCTTAAATAGCGCTTGATTACGCAGCACAAAATTGAAAGCGGAGCGGAACATTCCGCCCCGCTTATCGGTTAACTTATACCGCTGTTGCGGAAATAGCTATTATTCGTTTACGTAGTCAAAACCTTTCAGCACTACCCATTCGCCATTTTCTACGCCGCAAATCATGTAGTCGCGCTGAATATCGCCTGCGGGTTCAAATTTGATACGGCCGGTAACGCCCTGCATCTCCAGCTCTTGAAGGCCAGCACGGATAGCATCGCGAGTAACCTCGCCATCGCCAATGTTTTCAATGGCAGTCTTTATTAGATACATGGTGTCATATGCGCAGGCAGGGTGTACGGTGGGTTCAAAACCCGCTTTGCCTGTGAACTCTTCCTTCCACTTGGTGAGCTCTTCGTTCTCGGGGTCAAAGAAGAAAGGTGAGGTAACGATAATGTTATCGGGGGTCATAAGTTGGCTTACTACCTGCTCGGAAGTGCCCGGGCCTAGAGCTACGTGCTTTACATCCCAGTCAGCAGCATCAGCTGCGTTAAATATTGCGGAAACAGCAGCGCCCTGGTCCATAACTACCAGTACATCAGGCTCGCTCAGTTTCACCTTGGTGATGATAGAACTAAAGTCGGTTTCATCGGACTTGTATTTTTCTTCAGTTACTTCAAGACCTTCAACGTCTGCCTGAGCCTTGAAATTTTCAAAGCATGCAAGACCCCAGTCACTGTCTACGCGGATAACCGCAACCTTTTCAACGCCTAGGTATTTCTTGAGCACATATGTGGCTAGGAAGGGAGCTTCGCGGTCCTGCCTGCCCATGATGGAAAAGCAGAAGGGGCTCATGGCTGCATAGTCAGGAGCGGAAGCTGTGGGAGATAGCTGAACGATGCCATAGCGGTCTACTATGGAAGCATTGGCTTTGCAGGCGCCGGAAGTAAAGTCGCCCAATATTGCCAAAACATCATCATCCTCAGCGAAAGCGGTAGCCATGGTGGAGGAAACGACGGTGTCGCCTTGGGTGTCCTTTACATCAATCTCAAGCATATAGCCATTTGCGCCGCCGGCGGCGTTGATTTCATCAATTGCCATCTGCCAGCCAATTTGGAAGCCCTTGCCATACTCAGCATAGTTGCCTGTTAATGGGGCAAGACCACCGAGCTTAATTACGCCCTTGCTCTCTGCGGATACGGGCAGTACGGATAGGGACAGTGCCAGCACCATCACCAGTAGTACGGATACGAACTTTTTCATAACATTCTCCTTTATCTTTATTTTATTTGTGGAAATGTAGATCACAGGTTTTATCACCCTGTGCTATAGTCTTGCTAAGGTCCAGCTTAAGCCCCATAGCTTCAGCAATGCCTCTGTCGCCGTCCATGGCTATATCGCATAATAGGGCGCAGGTTTCATCGTCAAAACCAAGCTTCTGCCATGCGGACACAAGCGCGCAATAGTTGAAATTTACCGTTACATTGTCGTAATCGGACTCGATGTTCTTCATGTTGAAAGACTGAGGGCCCACAGCGCTTTCGTCGCCCAAAAAGGCGTTTTTAAAATCAGTACAGTTGTTGGGGTCAGGACACTGCGACTTGAATTTTTCACCATGGATTTTGCCCGTACGGAAAATGGCGCGGCGCAGTATGGGTTCGGCATCTATGCCGGCCTTGACCATTTCATCGTAAATAAGACCCATCCAGGTGGCGCGGTGCTCAATTTGCGCACGATTAACGTCCACAATTTCAGCTACAGGGTTTGGTTTGTTTGTAATCATTCTATTCCTCCTATATTTTCAATGCACGAAAATGCATTTTTTTCATACTCGAAAACGAAACACAAACACATATCATTCGACAAGCAAAAAACAATGGCGTTACCCGCCAGTAATATCACTTAACAAGTAATATTATAACAGAGAAGTATATTCCTTGTCAACACTATAAACCTTTATATTTCCTCATGTTTCGGCTTAAACAACAGTATTTTTTTCGTTATAAAAAGCTAAATTAATAATCAAAAAAACTTTAAAAAAACATTTTAACATCAGAAACACTTTTATTAAAAAATAGTAATTATTTGTCCGCACACAAAAAAGCCCCGACAGCTTTACTATCGGGGCAAGCGTAAAACTAAGGATTATTGAATCGGAATAAAATCGGGCATCTCGCCTGTTGCTACAAAGTAGCCTGAAATATATCCGTTACCCACGGCATCAGCATCGGCGTTAGAGCCAAGGCGGTTGGTGCCGTGTACGCCGCCGGTTACTTCGCCTGCTGCGTATAACCCGGGGATTATGTTGCCATAGATGTCCTTAACTTCTAGCTGTCTGGTTACAACTAGACCACCCATTGTATGGTGCACAGAGGGGAACTGCGGCAGTGCATAATAGGGACCTTTTTCAATCTTAACCATGGTAGCAGCCATGTTCTTGCCGAAATCTTCGTCTACCTGTGTATCGATAAATTTATTGTGCCTTTCAATACTGTTTTTAAGGTTTTCAGCAGTCACCTGCGGGTTTTGACCCTTTACGGTGTAGGCATTCATCTTTTCAGCAAGCTCCTCAAGGGTATCGCCCTTTAGTACACGGCCAAGCTCTACGCCTTCATCAACTTCTTCTTGGCGGGCATAGCCTGCAACTACATCCATGTTAAACAGGGAATAGGTAGAGGGGAAGCCTGTGGCTACAGCAGCGTTGGCGCACACGTCGCGGCGGTCACCTTCGTTGACATAGCGGTTGCCTTGATAATCCACATAGAACACGCCATAGCTGGGACCTGTGAACGGCCATACCGCAAAGCGGTCGAGAATACCGTTTGTGGGGTCTGCCCAGGGATAGCGCTGAATGTTGCTCATCTGCGTTGTGTTGGCGCCTATTGCCTGTGCAAGGTAGATGCCCTCGCCGGTGGCAACTGCGGGGTTGTTTGTTGTAGGAATAGCTTCATCAAGGTAAGGAACCTGTGTTTTGCGCATGGGTATATTGGCACCAAAGCCGCCTGTGCACAGGATTACGCCTTTTTCAGCCTTCATGTTTTTGTCGCCTTCGGGGGTGCTTACTCTAATGCCCACTACGCGGTTGGCTTCATCGCGTGTGCGGTAGATTTCTACCATTTTGTTTTCAAGCGCAATAACAACATCTGTCTTATCTTGCAGCATTTTAAGCTGTACTTCAGTGATATCTGAGCCGACTTGGTTTTTGGTTACATACATGCGGTAGCCGGTCATTCCGCCGGGACGAGCCAAAGTATCGCGTACTTCAAGACCGTTGTCAAGCAGCAGGTCCAGATAGAACGGGGAAGCATACACCATGTTTTCCACTAGGTCGCGGTTGACCATTTGGTCGCCGCCCTTAATGGTATCTTCAATATGACGCTCGGCTGTGTCGGGCTCGAGGTTATATTTTTTCTGTAAATCAGCAGCAAGCTTAGAAGTGTAGGCAGCATACTGACCGCCGTTTATGGCGCTGTTGCCGCCTGTGCGCGACAGTTTTTCCACCAGAATTGTGTTTGCTCCGTTGGTGGAGGCAGCATAAGCAGCCGCAAGGCCCGCATATCCGCCGCCTACTACGATGATATCATAGGTTTCGTCCCAAGTGGTGGGCACTTCAAAAGAACCCATAACCGGAAGATATTCATCGGCAGTTTCTTTCGCTTCAAGTTCTTTCTGGAAAGGCTCCAGATCTACGCCTGCTTTGGTGAGTGCGTCTGTAACAGCGGCAACCACACCTTCAGAGCTGCGCGTCGCGCCGGCAATGGCGTCTACCTTAAGACTCTGCGCTTCTACGATCGCCTGCGGGATTTTTTCCAAAGCCGGGAAACCGGGTGCGGTTTCGTTATGGCTAAGCACCTCTACCTTGGTGATGCCTTTTTCATCCAGCGTTACGGTAACCTTAAGGCCTTCAAACATGCCTTTCGCTTCGCCTTCATAAGTGCCGGGCGTTAGCGCCAGCGCTGCTGTCATCGGCACCAGTAGTGACAAGACGAGCAGCAAAGAGAGAATTCGTTTCTTCATCTTTTTTACCTCCTATTAAGATGACATATTAGTGCTTTCGCACATTATAATTAGTCTAGCCTACTCTTTTTTAATTTGTCAATATTTTTTCTATCTTTTTACAATGGAAAATATGTAACCATTTTAGGCAAGGTAAAAAACGATATTCTTTTGTTTTTAGGATATATTATTTATCGTATTTTAGTTCCGGGCTTAGGTAAGAAAGCAATATATACCCGGTATAAAGCCCATCCATGGTCTGAACATTCGCCCATTCGCGGGTAAGTCCCATTGCTATAAACCTGGTACCGTTTGGGTACCTCCCCAGATTAGAGCCTGTATTAAGCGGGCAATCTCTAACCGTTGCGTCTATTCCCGAGGAATTGCTTACTGTAACGATGGGCGGTTTTTGTCCCAGTTTTAGCACTTCTTCTCCAAATGTAAGGTATTTAGACTGCATATAGCCTTTTTCTCCATTAATATATACTTTAGCCCAGCCATTTTTGTTTTCTGTAACATAAACCAAAGTGCCGTTGTAATATTTACCCTTTGATGTGGAATTTCTTTCAGGCTTTGTTCTAAGGTATAGGCGGTCTGTTTGGTTGGGGTTATTTACCACCGCAAGGCAGCTCTCTATGCCGTTTATGCGGCGCACATTATCAGGCTTTATTTTGCCCCAAAAATTTATACCGCCTTGGCACATGTATATTACATCAAGCCAATCGGCGCTTTCCTTTGTAACCAAAAAACATTCAGCAGGGTCTATATATAAATATATTCCCCCTATGTATCTATCATACAGTATGGCGCCTTCTGCTTTCGCCCAGTAAGCGGAAGGGTTTTGCCGCATGTAAGTTAATATATCCACTTCTTCTGTAGCTTTATTCATGTTATCAGCATTAATCCAGCCAGAATATAAATTTCCGCTCTTGTAGTAATATACATCTATCCATTCGCCTGCAACAGCTATAACCTCAAACAGCGCTCCCTCATATAGTGTGTGCAATTTATTTGTTTCCAAATTGTCCACATTAAAATATACATCTATATTTCCATTGAGTACACGGTAGTTTTGCCCTACTTGCACACTCGCCTGCGCCATAGGGAAAATCACCATAAGCGCCAGCAGCGCCGCTAAAATCGCCTTAATTTTCATAATTGCCTCCCAAATAATTTCTTATATAGATATAACGCATTAAACAAGCAATTTATTGCTCACAAAAAATATTATCACGCGTTTTGCTTTTTGCACATAAAGAACTTAAATAATTTTTGATTATACCGGAATAGCCAATTTAAGGATTTAATATCTATCTAAACCTCATCCATAATTATTCTTGACAAACGAGTTAGATGTTGCTAACCTGTAACGGGTTAGGTATCGCTAACCAGATAACAGATAAACGAGTGGTAACCAAAAGGAATAATGGTGGTGACAAATTGTCGAAATAAAGCTCAAAAAACTCTTGATTATACTAGGAGGTGAGTAGTTGATAAGGGTAAAAGATCTTGATTTTGCTTACGGGAAACATCAAATTTTAAAAGGAATCAATTTTTCGATTGATGAAGCAAGTGTTATATCTCTAATAGGTCCTAACGGCTCAGGCAAATCAACTCTTTTAAAATGCATAAGCGGATTATTACCTGTAAGAGATAATACGGTCTATCTATTTGGTAAGTCTATTGAAAATTTGGAAATCAAAGAGAGAGCCAAACTGATATCTTATCTCCCACAAAATTTAGGAAAATTGCATGGTGTCAATGTATATGAACTTATATCTATGGGAAGAGCGCCTTATCA
>JGI24709J26583_10000292_pt1 | contig 41697 bp, 35 predicted proteins | sample BioPla2DNA1_FD_26583 | JGI IMG/M metagenome (IMG submission 26583) | reverse complement strand
GAAGAATTATACACAATTTCTTCTAAGGAACATGCTGACGCAGTGAAAATACAAANGNTGGAAAATGNTTCAGATGAGCATCCGGTGAATGAACAGACCAATGAAAAAAATAACGATACATCATTTACAGCTAAAATGGCAGTAACTGATTCTGATGATAAAGTAAATGAAATCCTGTTAAGATTCTTGGATGCAGGTTCTTATACCGAAAAGCTGGAAATCATAACAACTAATATTAAAGCAATAGATGACAGGCTGATTAATGATATGGCTGCATCCCTCGATTGTATCGTAGAGGACGGACCGGTAGAACAGAGACTGCAGGAGCTTATATATTGTCTGAAGCAGTTAAGCCGTTTTGAGGTTAGAGGGCGATAAGAAAACCGACCTTAAATGCCGAACCAATTATCCTGCATCTTAAGGTCGGTCAGATTACAGCTTTACCGGATTAATTTAAATTAAGTTTCTTCTTAAAGATATAATTGGTTACGAGATAAAAAGCCACACAGCATAAAACTGAGAAAATGATTGAGAAGGGGATTATTTGCTTGGTTATGGCCTGTACTATACTTACAGAATAATTAACATTGTTGCCGGTAATGGTTTCTGTAGTTCCGTAGTATGGAGTGTATGTAAATATTGAGAGTTCCAAATTGGTCCAAATCAGGACAATTATAGAGACCAGCATCTGAATGATTGTATTAATTGCTATATAAGCTGCAAAAGAGCCAATCACTTTATGTTCATTAAGCAAGTGACCTATAGCTATGGATACATATATCATAAGAATTTGATAGATTGTACCTACAAATATCATAATAATGTATTCAGCTATAAGTATTGGATAGCTGCTTCCAAAGGTTGATTTAAGTCCTGTAACAGCTAAATCCAGTAATCCCCTGAACATTTCAAGGTTCTTTGATGTTCCAAGGATGATAAACAACGAGGTAGCGACTACAAATATACTTAGTATATTCCATAAAAAGGATACAATAAGTTTTGCATTGATAAGCTGTGAGGGTTTTACAGGCAGTGTAAACATAAGATATCCCTCATCAGACATCAGATTTTTATAAAAGCGAAGTATTATTATTACAAATGTAATAACCAGCGTTGCCACGATAGATATTACATATGCCGCCACCATAAATCCTTTAAGTGTTTTAAACGGACTGCTTAATTCACCGATAGAGGAGAACCCTCTATTTATAAGAGATAGTAATAGCATTATTGAATATAACGGCAAGAAGATTCTTCCTGTTGCATATAATTCATGTTTTGTTAATTTTGCTAGCATCTGAATACCTCCCTGAATAATGAATCTATTGATTTTCCTTCCTTTTCACGAATCTCATCAACCGGTGCGTGAAGAACCAAGCTGCCTTCTTTTATGAATACAACCTCATCCAACACATTTTCTATATCTGCTATCAAGTGAGTTGAAATAATGACCGTAGCATTCTCATCATAATTTGTGATAATGGTATTTAGTATATAATCTCTGGCTGCAGGATCCACACCGCCTATCGGTTCATCCAAGCAATATAGATTGGCTCTGCGGCTCATTACCAGTATTAGCTGAACCTTTTCCTTTGTACCCTTTGAAAGAGTCTTAAGACGCTTAGTAGGGTCCAGGTTTAATCTGTGTAGCATATCATACGCTCTTTTTTCTTCAAAATCCCCATAAAAATCCTTAAAAAATGATATTGCTTCAGATACCTTCATCCAATCAGGAAGATATGTTTTTTCAGGGAGGTAGGAAACGATTTTCTTGCTTTCCACACCCGGGTTCATGCCTGCGATTTTGATACTGCCTGTGTCAGGAACCAATAATCCGTTAATAATCTTAATTAATGTTGTCTTGCCGCTGCCGTTAGGACCCAGTAGTCCTATTATTTTCCCTCTTTCCAAGCTAAGATTTACATTAAAGAGGGCAGTGGTTGATCCGAATTTTTTTGTTAGTGATTTGCATTCCAATATTACACTCATATCTTACTCCTATCTGCTTACGCTATTTTTTATTTTCTATAATAATATTCAGGTATGATATTATTTCATCCGATCCTAATCCCAGTTGCTTCATTTTGTCAAGAAAGTCTTGTACAATTGCAGCAATGTATTCTGTCTTAAGCTGTTTAATTAATTCTTCATCGGAGGTTATAAACCTACCGGCAGTACGATTGGTATATACCAATCCGTCCCGTTCCAATTCTGTCATCGCTCTTTGCATTGTGTTTGGATTTACCATGGCTTGTGCTGCTAAATCTCTGACAGAAGGGAGCTTATCACCGGGTTTGTAGATACCGGATATTATTTTAGCTTGGATTTGCTCTACAAGCTGCAAATAAACCGGCTTTTCAGTATTTAGTTCCCATTGCATTCCATTAGCTCCTTTCGTAATAATTACCTACCCATGTATTATTGTATTAGTAGTCTAATACAATAATACACTAATATAATTATTTTGTCAATAAATTTTTTTATTTATTAATAATGACGTATTAAGTATGAATATTTAGGCAATTTAACAAAACCTGTAAAGCATTTTAATAGGAGCCGGTAAAAGCTCCTATTAAAATGCTTTACAGGTTTTAGATCACGATAAACATTTGTTCGATTTTAATATTGAAAATTAACCAGAATATGTTATACTATTATCAGCAATTAATTGTTATGTTGGTATGAAGTGACTTCTATGAATGAATATAACACTGACAAAAAGTACAAACCGTTTAAAATTCCCGACAGACAGAAAGCTCAGGAAAGCGGGGTTTCTAAAGTACAGCCTCAAAACAGGCATTACACACAAATGTCTCTTTCTGACGGCTTGTTTTATGAAATTGAATATGATAACAGTCCGTTTCCCGGTGTAGGGAAATTTGTTTTAAAATCGCAGGAAATTGTACAACCTCAAAAAGACCCGATACGGGAATTATTCTACAGAATGAGAGATATAGCACGGCAATATCCCATACCCGATTCATATTATTCGTGATTCTTTGATAAAAGGGTGCAAAAATGGAATGCAAGGATTTTTTATAATCAGGCTGTATTTCCATGGGTAGGCACTCGCCGGCTTACAACTTTAAATTATGCTCTAAGACATAGAAGAATAAAAAGTAAGCTGCCATGGCCAACCTGTGTATATCTTGAGGTTATTTTTGACGGGACGAAGGAAGAGCTGGAGAATATTATAATGGATATCCTTCATTCGGATCTTGATATGTATGACTTACCGCTGCCTGACAAGGTGCAGATTGAAGGAAAATATAACGAGTTTATTCCGCTTGAGCTTCTTCGCAAGCAGTTTATTAAGGATTATTTGGATTTTGAAGGGCTGCAAAGGGATATGCTTAGTTAGTTTTTTTAAGCGAGTTGGCTGTATTCAATATGATCCGCTGTATGTATTAGGTAAAATTGCGGTTTTTGTATTGCAGTCAAGAATTGACATGAGCATTAAAAATTTATGGTGGGAGGATGGCTATATACCCACTGAAGTGGTAATAGAAAGAATAATAGAGGCATTTACAGCATTTTGTATGTATCTTGGAACAAGTAAACTGTGTGAAGAAATATGCAGTAAGATAAAGTATAATTTCTAAGAAGCATATAAGCCTTTTACAATTTATTAATATGGTTTATAATGTATGTAAATAAGCAGTCTTGGCAATATATTCATATTGGGTTTGTTTGAAGATAGGCTTTATATATCGGAGTGAGTATCTTGAAATATAATGATAGTGTTACCAAAATAAATGGGATAGGTGAAAAGACTCAGAAAACCCTTCGCAGAATCGGTATAGAGACAGTACAGGATTTATTAGAACATTATCCGAGGGGATATGAGGAGTTTGGTATGCCCATACCCATTGCACAGGTAAGCGAGGGAAGTGTAGCTACTATTGAAGCTTACCTTGGTATTACACCAAGACTTAGGAGAGTACGTAATTTACAGATACTTAACGTTCAGGTGCGGGACAGCTCCGGCACACTTCTTCTGACATGGTTTAATATGCCATTTCTTATGAACAGACTTGCCAAGGGAAAATGCTATCTGTTCAGGGGTAAGGTCAGACTTAAGAATGGTGCGTTGGTTATGGAACAGCCGAAGATTTTTTATAATAAAGATGATTATTATAAATTATTGAAGGTTCTACAGCCAATTTATCCTCTGACCGAAGGACTTACCAATAATTTAATTATTAAATCCATGCATGAGGTTCATAAAAACCTCGAATTTGCCAAGGATTATATACCAGAAAGAATCTGCATGGAATATTCCCTCATGGACAGAACAAAGGCGTTGAAGGAGATTCATTTTCCTAGGGATAGGGAAAGTTTAAAGAATGCAAGGCAGCGACTGGTATTTGATGAGTTTTTCTTATATTCTCTGGCTCTTAGAAGAATGAGGGAAAGCAAAGCCACAACCCTTACTGAATATCCCATGAGGGAGGTTAAGGAATGTGATAAGCTGATTGAGTCATTGCCATATAGCTTAACAAAGGCTCAGCAGTTTGTGTGGAACGAAATCAAAAGAGATTTAGCCTCTGAGCATGCCATGAACCGGCTTGTTCAGGGGGATGTAGGCTCAGGCAAGACAATACTTGCAGTACTGGCTCTTCTGATGGCGGTAAAGAACGGGTATCAGGCAAGCATCATGGTACCTACCGAGGTTCTGGCTAAGCAGCATTATAGGTCACTATGCAGTCTGCTTTCGGCTTTTGATGTGTCGGTATGCCTGCTTGTCGGCTCTATGACAGCCAAGGAAAAGAATGAAGCATATGAAAGAATCAGAGAGCATAGGGCGGATATTATTGTGGGAACCCATGCACTTATTCAGGAGAAGGTGGAATATAACAATCTGGCTCTGGTAATCACTGATGAACAGCACCGCTTTGGAGTAAGACAAAGAGAAGAATTGATGACGAAGGGTAAAAGCCCTCATGTACTGGTTATGAGTGCCACACCTATTCCCAGAACCCTGGCCATTATATTATACGGTGATCTTGATATATCCATAGTGGACGAGCTTCCGGCAAGAAGACTCCCAATAAAGAATTGTGTTGTAGATACATCCTACAGACCTACTGCCTACCGATTTATTGAAAATCAAGTGACTCAGGGAAGGCAGGCTTATGTGATATGCCCCATGGTAGAAGAGAGCGAGATGATAGAGGCGGAAAATGTTATAGACTATACCCAGCAGATTAAGGAAGCCATGTCTTCTGATATATCTATTGAATATTTACACGGCAAGATGAAGCCTAAGGAAAAGAACAGTATCATGGAGAGGTTTGCGGAAGGTAAGATACAGGTTCTGGTATCTACCACGGTTGTTGAGGTCGGTGTAAATGTACCGAATGCAACCGTTATGATGGTGGAGAATGCCGAGAGATTCGGTCTTGCACAGCTTCACCAGCTAAGGGGAAGGGTAGGACGAGGTGAGCATCAGTCATATTGTATATTTGTATGCGGTACAAGGAGCAAGGAGGCTAGGGAAAGACTTGAGATTCTTAATAAATCAAACGACGGATTCTATATCGCCGAAGAGGACTTGAAGCTAAGGGGACCGGGTGATTTGTTCGGCATAAGGCAAAGCGGAGAATTGGACTTTAAGATAGGCAATATATATACGGATGCATCCATACTTAAATTGGCTGCACAGGCTGCCAAGAGTCTGGATGATGATGAGGCAGAGATGATATTTACAGATAATCCTCATTTGGAGAGGAAGATACTTAATCAGGACAGCGGGATACTATAAATCGGCTTGACCATCAGACTCTAAGATAAACATGCAGCAGGATATCCGGGTGAAATGATATTATTATTTATTAATATAAGTCCATTCAAAAAGAGGGAAGTATTATGATTACAGTCGAAAAGCCGACCGAGAGAACGGCAAATTCACTATTATCTGTGGTTATTCCTATGTATCAGGAAGGAAGTCATGTTAAAAACACGATAAAGGTCATTGAAAAGATACTGGTTGATAATCATATCACATATGAGTTTATTCTGGTTGATGACGGTTCCACCGATAATACCTTCAGTGAACTGAAAAGTCTTGCGAAGGATAATGATAAGGTATCTGCTATCCGGCTAAGCAGGAATTTTGGCAAGGAATCCGCATTATGTGCAGGTTTGGATTATGCCGCAGGTGATATGATTCTGGTTATGGATGCGGATCTTCAGCATCCGCCCCATATTATTCCTGATATGGTCAATGCCTGGCTGAATGAAGGCTTTGATGTGGTGGAAGGAGTTAAACGCTCCCGTGGGAAAGAAAATATTCTGTACAGGGCATGTGCCAAGCTATTCTATTTTCTGGTCAATAAATCCTCCGACATAAATCTGGAGCGGGCTTCTGATTTCAAGCTTATGGACCGCAAAGTGGTCGAGGCATGGAAGAAGATGCCTGAGAAAACTTCATTCTTCAGAGGAATGTCTGCATGGCTTGGATTTGAGCGTAAGGAAATTGAATTTGATGTCGCAGAAAGGATTGACGGCAGATCCAGATGGTCGCTTCTTCGGCTTATACGTCTTGCGGTAAATGCAATTACATCATATACATCCATACCGCTTTATTTTACTGTCATACTTGGCATTATTTTGTTCTTCGGAGCATTTATACTTGGTGTACAGACGATATTTATGAAGCTGTCAGGCAGAGCAGGAAGCGGCTTTACAACGGTAATACTGCTTCTGCTGATTATTGGCAGTACAATTATGACCAGCCTTGGAATAATAGGCATGTATCTTTCCAAAATATATATGGAAGTTAAGGCAAGACCCAGATATCTTATATCCGATTATATCAGGGGCGGTGATGATAAGTGCTAGGTATAGCATATCTGCTTCTGTGCTTTGGAGTTGGCTGGGCAATATGTACCCGCTGTTTTCCGAACCTTTATAAATTTACTTCGTACACATATGATAATAGAAGAATTAGTCTAAGCCCATATTTTCTGCTTGTGCCCATATGGTTTATTACCGGTGTACTGGGCATGACATGGCCGGTTTATCTGATTGCACTGGCCTTTGCGGATATTAAAACGCCCCTTATAATAGGAAATGCAGTTGTAATGCCTATAGCATTACTATTCTTTTTGTACTCGTACTATAAATTTATTATTAAGAAAAAAATACTACGGCATTCATTGATATGCGGCGACAGTAGGACAGCTGTTAAGGAAGGAGTAATAGTCATTCTTGTGACATTACTGGCATCCGTTCTCATGTGGTCTACCTTTTATGTCAGGGATGGAGAGCTTAATATTGGAGTATCGGTATTCAGTGATTTTTCACCTCATATTGGAATGATAAGATCCTTCTCATATGGCAATAACTTTCCTACATCATATTCACACTACGGCGGAGAGGATATTAAATATCATTTTATGTTCCAATTCCTTGCCGGGAATCTGGAGTTTCTCGGATTACGGATTGATTTTGCATTTAATATTCCCAGTATGTTGAGCTTTATCAGTGCATTTATGCTGCTGTATGTTCTTGCTCTTAAGATTACGGGCAGAATGCTTTCAGGAGTTCTTGCTTTATGGTTCTTTGCTTTTAGAAGTGGTAAGGCATTATTCGTATTTCTTTCAGAAATACCGAAAGGGCAGAATATATGGGAGGTATTATGGGACAACACGAGTTTTATCGGAAAAACCACACACGAGGACTGGGGCTTGTGGAATCTGAATGTATACTGTAATCAGAGACATTTTGCCTTTGGGCTTGCGACTATGTTTTTTGTAATTTTAATGTTTCTTCCGCATCTTTATGAGATGTTTGAAGTATCGCGAAGAAAAACGGATAGATTTCGTTTAATTTTCTTCTCTAGTACAGGATGGGAAGCAAAGAGCATACGTTATCCGATTTTTTTGGGAATACTGCTTGGCAGCCTGTCCTTTTTTCATGGTTCGGCTGTTATCGGATGTCTTCTTGTGTTATTTGTGATAGCATTGTTTGCCTGCAGGAGGCTGGAATTTGTTATTACTGCAGTTATTACGACGATTCTTTCCATGCTGCAGACAAGTTATTTTATAGACGGGACAGCAGTATCACCTAAGCTTTTATTTGGCTTTATCGCAGAGAACAAAACGATATTTGGAGTGGCATCTTATTTGGAGCAGCTTCTGGGTATTCTGATACCTGTAATTATAATTGCCTTTATATTTGGTAAGGCTGTTGAGCGATATATGATAGTGGCATTTTTGGCACCATTTGTATTTGCATTTACAGTATCACTGACAGTAGATGTTACAGTAAATCATAAATACATAATGATGAGCTGTATTTTGCTGGGGATATTTGCTGCCTCACCGGTTACATGGATGCTTGACAAAAAGGATATATTGATTAAAATGGCAGCAGTGGTATTAATACTTTTGATGTCTTTAACAGGTATATATGATTTTACCACCGTTCTTAGAAAGAATGCCGAAGAAGGTCGGATTATTCTTGATATGGAGGATCCGCTGACAGAGTTTATAAGAAATAACAGCAATTCCAAGGATTTATTTCTTACGGATTCCTATTCAATCAATCAGGTGGTCTTTGCAGGAGCCATGCTTTATCAGGGACATCAATACTATGCATGGTCCGCAGGTTATGATACGAACTATCGTGATATTATGGTCCGCAGGATGTATGAGGCGGACACTCCTGAAGAACTGGATAATCTGGTAAAAGAGAATAATATCAGCTTCATTATCGTTGATTATGGTAATCGAACAAGCATGGAATACAGCTTAAATGAAGATAATATTCGTGCCACCTATGAATGTGTATATGAGGAAGGCAAGGAATACTGGAATATTTCTGTGTTTGATACAAGTAAGAGGGTAAAACAATAAAATATGAAATCGGGACGAAGTATGCCGAAGCGTACTAAAAATATACCTGTCTGCCGATCGTATAAGTAGAAATATTTGGGAGGGAATATGACAATGAAATTCAAATATGTAGTTGTTGGTGCAGGGCTTGCAGGCTTGACTGCAGCGGAAAGAATCGCAAATGTATTAGATGAGAAAGTATTGGTAATAGAAAAGAGAGGTCATATCGGCGGCAATGTATATGATTCATATAACAAGGATGGAATCCTGATTCATAACTACGGACCTCATATCTTCCATACTAATGACAGAGAGGTATATTTATATTTATCAAAATTTACAGAATGGAATGATTATTGGCACAGGGTTTTGGCTTATGTGGACGGTAATCTTGTCCCCTTGCCGATTACTGTTGAAACCATCAACAAGCTGTACAATCTGAATCTTGACTGCTCTGAGGTGGAGGATTTTCTGAAGCAAAGGGCAGAAAAGATAGATGAGATTAGGACCAGCAGAGATGTAGCATTAAGTAGTGTAGGTAAGGATATATATGAGAAGATATTCGAGAATTATACTAAAAAGCAATGGGGNGTCGANCCGAAAGAGTTGGATACCTCNGTTATATCAAGAATTCCGGTAAGNTACAACAGGGATACCAGNTATTTTGCGGATAAGTATCAGGGAATGCCAAGCCATGGCTATACTAAAATGTGTGAGAACATGGTTGCCAATAAGAATATAAAGATCATGCTAAATACCGATTATAAAGAAATAATTGACAGCCTTCAGTACGAAACCTTATTATATACCGGACCGATAGATGAATTCTATAATTATAAACACGGAAAGCTATTATACAGAAGTATACAATTTCAATTTGAGACATTTGATAAAGAAGAATTCCAAGAAGCTTCAGTGGTGAATTATCCTAATGATTATGACTATACCAGAATCACTGAATTCAAGAAGCTGACAGGGCAGGAACACAAAAAAACTACGATTTGCAGGGAGATTCCATGTGCTGACGGCGAACCTTATTATCCGTTTCCGACAAAGGACTGCAAAGCAAGGTTCGCACTATATGAAGAGGATATGAAGAAAGAAAAGAATGTGGTTTTCTTGGGGCGTCTTGCCGAATACAGGTATTACAATATGGACGCTGTAGTCAGGAGAGCACTTGATGTTGTTTCTGACATGGTGACAGGCACCATTAAGTAAATATTAACATACTGATGCAACATTTAATAATATTGTAATAATTTCGTAACAGTATCGTAACAGTACCAGTAATGGCACTTATGGCAATCAGTATCATTACATGGGCACACATAACAGAAGGAGAACGGGATGAGCAAACTATATATTATCATTCCTGCATATAACGAAGAAGCGAATATAGAGTCTGTGGTGAATGATTGGTATCCGATTGTAGAGAAAATCGGTAACGGCAGTAAACTTGTTATTATTGATGACGGCAGCAAGGATTCCACTTATGATATCATGAAGGAGTTGGCTGAAACCCGCCCATACTTTGAGCCTGTTACAAAGGCTAACGAAGGACATGGGGGCACTGTCCTGTTCGGATATAAATATGCGGTAAATCAAGGTGTGGATTATGTGTTTCAGACGGATTCTGACGGACAGACTATTTCCGATGAATTCTGGATGTTTTGGGAAGACAGAGAAAAATGGGATATGGTTATAGGATTTAGGAAGGGAAGGCAGGATGGGTTCTTAAGAGTACTGGTAACCAAGGTTTTAAAGTATGTTTTATGGTTATGCTTCCGGGTAAGAATAAAGGATGCCAATACACCGTTTAGATTACTGAAAGCTTCAGTCCTGAAAGATCAGCTTCATCTTATCCCTGAAGGGTATAATCTTTCAAATGTGCTGATATCCGTTATCTATGCAAGGAAGGGTCTTAAGGTTCTTTACAAACCGATTACGTTCAGACCTAGGCAGGGTGGTGTTAATTCTATCAATATGAAGAGAATCTTCCGAATCGGAAGACAGGCAGTTTATGACTTTAGAAGAATCAATCAGGTACTTAAGAAAGAAAATGTATAAAATTATTTGATTTATAGATTTAATCGGAGGATACATCAGTGAATATCATAATTATGGCTAATGAACAGCTGTTATTGGGAGAAGACATGCTGCCATTTTTGCAGTGGTGGTTTATTATTTTTATCTTGGGCATTATATTTATGCCTCTTTCGGGGCTGCTGTTTTCAAAGCTTTCTGATAAAGGATATCTGTTTTCCAAAGCCATAGGTATAGCCGTGTCAGGATACCTGATGTGGTTTCTTTCCGCTGTTAGAATAATGAAATTTACAGCCGTTTCCTGTATTGTATCTGTAGTTATAGGACTTATTATCAATGCATTAATTGTTCTTTTTTTTAAATACTTTTACAAGCCAAACGGCAGTACCATGTATACTGAAAGAAAGCTTCTGTCAGTCTATTGCAATAAGAAGAACATTAAAATATTCATCACAGAGGAAATAATGTTCTTTGTAATTTTCCTGTTCTTCACCTATATAAGAGGTTTTAAGCCCGAAGCATATGGAACCGAAAAATTCATGGACTACGGCTTTATGACCACTATGATGAGAAGCGATTATATGCCGCCGCAGGATTTTTGGTTCAGCGGGACACATCTTAATTATTATTATGTAGGACAATTCATAGCGACCTTTCTGACGAAACTGTCTTTTGTGAAGGTGTCACACGGATATAATTTAATGCTTATGATGACAGGGGCATTTGCTTTTGTTCTTCCGTTTTCAATAGCTTATAATCTGATAATCAGATATGGAGATAAAAATGCTAAAAGGTCGGGTTTCTTTGCCGGTTTGGGAGGAATATTAGCAGGGTCGGGGGTATGCCTGGCAGGAAATATGCATTATCCTATATACGGATTGATTATACCCTTTTTAAAGAATCTCACGGGCAGGGAAGAAATTAATTATAATTATTGGTTTCCTGATGCTACAAGGTATATTGGATATAATCCGGAGACAAATGATAAGACGATTCATGAATTCCCGTCGTATTCCTTTGTTCTGGGGGATTTGCATGCCCATGTGGTTAATATAATATTTGTACTGACTGTGCTTGCCATCCTGCTGTCATGGCTATATGGACAGACTGACCGGTATCGTGAGAGTAAGACGATTAGAGAAGAGGTTTTTAATCTGCAGATAATTATGCTGGGCTTTTTTATAGGATTATTCCATACCACAAATTTTTGGGATTACCCGATATATTATGTGGTATCAGGAGCAATAATACTGTTTTCAAATATGATAACATATAGCTTTAAGGCGAGAGCATACCTGTTGACCGCCATTCAGGGTATATTTATATTTCTGCTGGGTGAACTGTTTGCATTACCCTTTACACTGCAATTTGATCAAATATCTGCATCTGCCTGTCTGGCAGAAAATCATACCCCATTGTATCAATATATGATTCTGTGGGGACTGCCCTTATTTACCGTTATATCATTCATCGCAGCAAGTATATATGACCATACCATGAAGAAGAAAAAGGAAAGGAAAAAGAAAAAACTAAAGTCAAGACTGCGAAGGATAGGCAGAGCTATATCTGAATACATGAATTACCTTACGGATACGGATCTTTATATTATTACTATTGGTTTGTGTGCTATGGGGCTTATTCTTCTGCCGGAGATAGTATATGTGAAAGATATTTATTCAGGAGATTATAAGAGAGCTAATACGATGTTCAAGCTTACCTATCAGGCGTTTATTATGTTTGGCATCTGCTTTGGATATATCTATATCAGAATTTTACATTATAGCAGGGCAATTCTAAGAAGGACATTAATTGGTATATCCTTTGTCATGTTTTGCTTAACCCTGCTATATCCTATAAATGCCGTTAACGGATGGTATGGAGATATATTTGATAAAGAAAGGTATAAGGGAATAGACGCCACTCAGTTTATGAAAGAAAATTTTCAGGATGATTATCTTGCCACAAAATGGCTTAATGAAAATGTATCCGGTACTCCCGTGATACTTGAGGCAAATGGTTACAGCTATACTGATTATCAACGGGTTTCTGTTATAACAGGGCTTCCGACGGTATTTGGATGGTATACCCATGAACAGCTTTGGAAATCCGGACCTGATATGACTGACAGTATGGTAACATCACAGTTAAACGAGCGTGCCGGAGATATTGAAGCAATTTATACATCCGAGGATATCAATCTTGTGAGAGAATTAATTAATAAGTATGATATATCATATATTTATGTGGGACCGTTAGAGGAAGAAAAGTTTGAGCGGATAAATCACGTATTAATAAGAGGTTTAGGAGAAGTAGTATTTGAAAATACTGATACTGACGAATACTCTTATAAAACCTATATTGTTAAAGTAAACAATTAATATACCAAATAAATATTGACATTTATTAGATAAAAGTTTATCATGTTAATATATTAACGTAAAATAGAATAATTATTAGCTATAATTTTTAATTGTTTTGCCAAGCATTGCAGGCAGCTGCCTATATGACATCTGCCTGTTTTATATCATAAGGAAGCTCGTCCTAAAATAAAAATCCTCTGTATATGGTCAAAGATTATATTTTTATACGCACACAGCACATTATTATATAAGCGGGACTCTTTCTTATTCAACAAATGACAAGCGGTTTTCCGCTTGTCATTGCATGACATCATATATATTAATCAATTAATGAAAGGAGACTAACACATGAATAAATATTCTGCAATAACTCCCGAAATATATAGCCTTGCAGAGATGATCAGAAAAAACTGTGTCATTGATCAGGATTTATATCAAAAATATGACGTAAAAAGAGGTCTGCGTGATATTAGCGGAAGAGGTGTGCTGACAGGACTTACAGAAATATGTGATGTCCATTCTTACACCATAATCAATAATGAATATGTTCCCTGTGAGGGCAAGCTCTATTACAGGGGTATCGATGTAGAAGAGATTATAGACGGCTTTACTAAAGACGGTCGTTATGGTTTTGAGGAGGTTACATATCTTTTATTGTTTGGGGAATTACCTACCGAAGACCAACTGAATGCTTTTATTAAACAGTTGGAGTTCTACCGCAAGCTGCCGCCAAGCTTTGTCAGAGATATCATAATGAAGGCTCCAAGCAATGATATGATGAATACTCTTGCCCGTAGTGTTCTTACCCTCTACTCCTATGATGAACAGGCCGATAATATATCTATTGAGAATGTGCTTCGTCAGGGACTTCAATTGATAGCATTGTTTCCTTTGTTATCAGTATACGGATATAAAGCTTATCGTCATTATCGTTTTGGCAAAAGCTTAGTAATTCATCCGCCCAAGCCGGGCTTGTCTACTGCTGAGAATTTGCTGTATATGCTGCGTTCCAACAAGCAATACACAGAATTGGAAGCTAAAATACTTGATATTGCACTCGTACTTCATGCTGAGCATGGAGGTGGTAACAATTCTACATTTACCACTCATGTAGTGACATCATCAGGTACCGATACATATTCAGCCATAGCTGCATCATTAGGTTCGCTTAAGGGACCCAGACATGGAGGAGCCAATATCAAGGTTATGCAGATGTTTGATGACCTGAAAGAAAAGGTTAAAGACTGGACCAGTGAAGAAGAAGTGTCAAGATACTTAGTTGACCTGCTTAACAAGAGGGCTTTTGATAAAGCCGGTTTAATATATGGTATGGGGCATGCGGTTTATTCCGTCTCTGATCCCAGAGCTAATGTGTTCAAGAAGTATGTAAAAAGCCTATCTGAAGAAAAGGGTATGCAGGAGGAGTTCGCACTTTATGAAATGGTAGAAAGATTGGCACCGGAGATAATTGCGAGAGAAAGAAAAATATATAAGGGTGTCAGTGCAAATGTGGACTTCTACAGCGGATTTGTATATCATATGCTGGGACTGCCTAAGGAGCTGTATACCCCTATATTTGCGGTGGCAAGAATATCCGGTTGGATGGCTCACCGTCTTGAAGAGCTTAATAATCCGGGTAAAATTATCCGTCCGGCTTATAAATGCGTATCCGACCGTAAGCCTTATGTGAAGCTTAAAGACCGGACAGAAAACAACAAGTAATATTGTAATTTTTTACATTAATTAAATTTGAACTTTTTCGTCATTTAACCATAAAGTTCTTGTGTATTTTTGCTTTTCCTGCACATAATAAAAATGCAGCATCGTTAGAAATAATTCGATTAAATATATAAATTTTGACCGGATGTTTCGGATGCTGCAAGATTAAGGTGACGTAAACAACAACACAGATTATCCTAAGCTATACAGGATAAGAAAATGGAGGAGTTTATATGGCAAGAAGAAACAGAGCAGAAGTACCCGAGGCAAGAGAAGCATTAGATAGGTTTAAGTTTGAAGTGGCTAATGAAATTGGTGTTCCTTTGAAAAAGGGATATAACGGAGACTTAACCTCGTATCAGAACGGTTCTGTTGGAGGAAACATGGTTAAGAGAATGATCCAGAACGAAGAAAGAAGAATGGCCGGACAGTAGCAGCAGGAAGAGTTGAAAAAGAATATTAATATAATATTATATAAAGCGGTTGCAGAGTAGCCGCTTTATATCTTTAATAATAAACATATTCGAAAAAAGTTGACAAATATACATAATATTATAAAATGATTATAAGCTATTTTTTTTCATGAAATGGAGAATGAGAATGAGAGTTATAGCTGGAAAAGCCAGAAGGCTTATTCTAAAAACACCACAAGGCTATGACACCAGACCAACTACTGATAAGATAAAAGAAACTCTTTTTAATATTCTGAATCCGTATTTGGCAGACGCAGATTTTCTTGATCTCTTTTCAGGATGTGGGGCTATAGGTATAGAAGCTTTGTCAAGAGGAGCAAAGTATGCTGCTTTTGTGGAAAGTGACAAAGCCGCTTTAGAATGTATTAAATCAAATCTGAAGCATACCAAATTAGATTCTCAAGCTGAGATTTATCCTATGAAAGTACTGGAAGCTATAAGGGCTTTAGAGATAAAAGGCAAAGTGTTTGACATCGTGTTCATGGATCCGCCTTATAATAGTAATTATGAGCAAGATGTGTTATTTGCTTTGCAAAAGTCCAATATAATATATTGTGATACAATTATTGTAGTAGAAGCATCAAAACAGACATCCTTTGACTTCTTAAAAGATACACAATTCAGAGTGTTTAAGAAAAAGGAATACAAAACAAATCAACATGTTTTTCTTGAAAAAACATAACCGTTAATATGGCTTTTATTTCAGAATGGAGATAAATTATGAAGATTGCAATCTATCCCGGAACCTTTGATCCTGTAACCTTGGGGCATCTGGATATTATAATCAGAGCTTCTAAGCTGGTAGATCAATTAGTAATCGGAGTGCTTACGAATATATCGAAAAAGACAGTGTTTACTGTGGAGGAACGGGTTCAGTTTCTTCATCGTGTACTTAAAGAGAATAATCTGGAGGGGAAAATTAAAATCGAATCTTTTAACGGGCTATTGGTGGACTTTGCAAAGGCTCATAATGCATCTTTCATCGTTAGAGGATTGCGGGCTGTAACCGACTTCGATTATGAATTACAATTAGCCCAAACAAATCATGTTATGGTACCGGAAATTGATACGGTATTTTTTACGACAAGATTGGAGTATTCGTACTTAAGCTCAAGTACAGTAAGAGAAATAGCAAGTTTTGGCGGAGATATCAAACAGTTTGTGCCTGAATGTATTGTACAGTCTGTATATGATAAATATAAAGCGATAGGGAGTGTTTGAGTATGGGAGCTAGCAGGATTGAGCAATTGATAGAGGACATATATGAATTTGTAGAAAGCTGCAGGATGCAGCCGCTTTCAAGCACAAAGGTGATTGTACCTAAAGATGAGTTATATGATCTGTTAGATGAGCTGAGGCTTAGAACACCGGATGAAATCAAACGCTATCAAAAAATAATCGCAAACAGAGATGCAATAATTGCTGATGCTGAAAACAAATCCGAGCAGATTCTTGCAAGCACCAGAGAAAAAGCAAGAGAATTATTAAATGAGCATGAGATTATGCAGCAGGCTTATTATGAAGCCAATGAAATGATTATGCAGGCTTCGCAGGAAGCAGAAAGAATTCGCCGGGAAGCCAAAGAAGAAGCGGATCAAATCAGGACAGGTGTATTGGCTTATTCAAATGATATATTAAATGAACTGGAAAAGGTTGTATCCGGTGTCTATGAGGCAGCTGTATCAAGATACGACAGCTTTATAAATGCATTGGGCAATAATCTGGATATCATCAGGCATAATAAGCAGGAATTAATGGAGCAGCTGTATCCTGATAACAGTACATCAGATAGTGGTTTTGAAGAGAGATATCAGGATGATGGCTTTGATTTTGATGAAGATACTTTTACCCAAGATATAGAGCAATAATCTATCCTTTTAAAAAGAGTACATATAATAGTGAGAGCAGTATAGCTATGAAGGAGCTTAAAATTTTTATATTTATATAGGTTTTAGTGGATAGTCTTGATTCTCCAAGTACGCTTTTGGTTTGTGCCAATCCGGATAACCCCCCAAAAGAAGTAAGAAAAGAAACCAAGACTATTTTTATATTGCTGTCCATACGGATTTTACATACCTGGTCAATGCCTGTTGTAATTTCAAAAATGCCCATTATTATGGCTTTATAGAAGCTTGGGCTTGGTCCGATTTCATTAATAATTTGTGCAAATATTGAAAAAAGTATTATATAACCTCCGATTCTGGTGATTACCTCAAAGCCGTTCATAATTGATTTATCTAAAATGTCAAAAGAAAACCTTACCGTTTTGTATTGATTAATTGAAGCAGCAGAAGATATACTTAAAACGGTATGGGTTTGCTTTCTTTTATAATGATTTTGATAATTTCGGCAGATAATAGCACTTATGACAGATGAACCGTAGATAATAGCAAAAAGAGGTACTCTTATACCGGGCATTTTTAATTGATTTATGGCTATATAGTTCATAATAAATATCGGACTGGCATTATTACACATACCTAGCAGAAAATGAGATTCATTGTAATTCACTTTGCCTTCGGCAGACAAATCTGCTACCGATTTTGCACCCATAGGTATACCTGATATGAACCCTATAAGAATTGGATAACAGCCACCGGGACTGACTTTAAACAGCCTTCCAAGCACCGGGTACAATACAGCACTGATTTTATCAGCAATATTTATTCTAATCATAAGATTGGATATAATTATGAAAGGCAGCAGTGTAGGTAATACATTGTAAAACCATAGCATAAGTCCTGAGCTTGCTCCCTTATAAGAAGCATAGGGAAACAAAAACATCAGGATAAAAAAGAATAATATAAATCCTTTTAATAGTCTGTTTTTATGTCTGTCAGTAAACTTCACGAATTCTACCGCCTAACAAAGTGATTACTATAATCTATTGATGTGAAAATCGGATTATTCAATGATTAATATTTTTAATTTGAAAGGAGAAAAAGTATGACAAAAGGGAAAACTTTATTGAAACGAAGTGAGGTTAAGAAAGAGTTTACTTGGGCGATTGAGGATCTGTACGCAACAGATGAGTTGTGGGAGAAGGATTATAACCGGCTTAAGGAGATGATACCCCAAATTGAAGAGTATCGTGGCAGATTATCAGAATCAGGAAAGACCTTATTGGATTTTCTGAATCTTTATTGCAGGCTGAATATCCTGATGGAAAGAATATATGTATATGCGAATCAAAAGTATCATGAGGATACGGCTAATTCAGTATATCAGGAACTGTCAGATAAGGCGGAGGTATTAAATGTACAGTTAAACTCTGCACTGTCATTTGCAACTCCTGAGATATTAAATATACCTGAGGAAACATTGGAGAAGTTTAAATCAGAGGAGAGTGAGCTTAGAGAATATGATTTCTATCTTAAGAACATAATACGCCGTAAGCCACATGTTCTCTCGGCAGAGATAGAGGCACTTTTGGCCGATGCAGGTGAAATGGCTGCTTCTCCTGACAATATATTTTCCAAATTTAACAATGCCGATTTAAAATTTCCTGAGATAAAGGATGAAGACGGGAATCCGGTTAGGATTACTCACGGAAGATTTATTCAATTTTTGCAGAGTAATAACAGGCGTGTTAGAGAGGATGCATTTAAAGGAGTATACAAGACCTATGAAAGCTATAAAAACACCTTGGCAGCAACCTTCAGCTCAAATTTAAAGCAGGAGCTGTTCTTTTCCAAAGCCAGGAATTACGGCTCAAATCTTGAGAAAGCATTGGACGACAGCAATATTCCTGTCAGCGTATATACCAACCTGATAGAGGCCGTACATGATAATATGGATCTTATGCATCGATATGTATCATTAAGAAAGAAGATTTTGGGTGTAGATGAGCTTCATATGTATGACTTGTATACACCGCTTGTTCAGGATGTAAAGATGGACATACCCTTTGAGGAAGCCAAAAAGATTGTATCAGAGGGGCTTAAGCCTTTAGGCGAGGAATACCAGGAGATACTTCAGGAAGGGTTCAAAAACCGCTGGATCGATATATATGAGAATGAAAACAAAAGAAGCGGTGCTTATTCCTGGGGTGCTTATGGAGTACATCCGTATGTGCTGTTAAATTATAATAACACCCTTGATAATGTATTTACATTGGCTCATGAGATGGGACATGCCATCCACAGCTACTATTCGGATAAGGTACAACCGTATATTTATGCGGCTTATAAGATATTTGTAGCAGAAGTTGCATCCACCTGTAACGAAGCATTGCTGATTGACCATATGCTTAAGAATACTGATGATAAGCTGCAAAAAGCATATTTAATCAATCATTTCCTTGAAAATTTCAAGGGCACTCTCTATAGACAGACGATGTTTGCAGAGTTCGAGATGATTACCCATAAGATGGTACAGGAAGGACAAAGTCTGACAACCGACACACTGTGTAAGATTTATCATGATTTGAATGTGCACTACTTTGGAGATGATATCGTCATAGATCCTGAAATTGATATGGAGTGGTCCAGAATACCTCATTTTTACTCAGCATTTTATGTATACCAGTACGCAACCGGATATTCTGCTGCAATTGCGTTGTCCAGACGAATATTAAAGGAGGGCAAGCCTGCAGTCGATGATTATATACGGTTCTTAAGTGGAGGAAGTTCTGACTATCCAATAGAGCTTCTGAAGAAAGCAGGAGTCGATATGAGCACGAAGGAGCCCGTTAATCAAGCCCTCAAGTTATTCGATGAGCTGCTGGACCAGATGGAGGAATTGATGCTGTAATGGTGTCTGTAATGGTGTCAGGCACCATAGTAATGGTGTCAGGCACCATTACGGAAATATTAACTCATGTAACAATTTTGTAACAGTGACTGGCACCATTACGGAATTATTACAATACCGTGTTTATATTCATTAGGTGCGGTGGTTTTAAATTTAGCATAAAGGTTTTGATTATAAAGATGGGTGGCGAAGATATCCTGACTAAGCATATGCAGTCCTAAAGTGTCCAGCTGCCTGTCTGAACCACCGACTTTAGTAATTACAGGAAGCTTTCCGGATTTTTTAATCTTACGTATAAGATGGGAAGCTTCTTCTTTTATGCCTAATATTCTGGCGTAGTATACTATATTTCCTCCTTTGAATTCCATGATTTTGTCTTTATTAATATTAAGCAGGACATGTATAAGTGCCCGGTATACCCTAGTCAAGGTAATATTTTTTGTTTTAATTTTCTGTGCTATTTCTGTGATACTTAGATTTTGTATATCGGTATTTTTAATTCTGTCTGCCATATCTGAAGATAAATCAAGGTATTTTGCAAGCTCGGTTCTGCTTTCAGATATAAGTTTGTACTTTATAACAGCCGAAAAATCTTCAATCGTTATGGGATATGTGATATAATGATTATTGGCAAAATAATCATAAACATTTTGGGGAACACTATCTTTTACCGAGGAAAAATCGGACAAGGCTTTAGCATTCTCCAGCATACCACGAATGGCAGTGGCAGAGCTGATGATATCGCTCTTGTTTTCATCCGATATCAGATCAGTATGATTATTGTCAGTATTAATATGATTGTCATGATAATGGGCATAATGTCTTTTAATTGTAAATGGTTTAATAGGCGAGTTTAACTGCTGCAGGGCTCTAATATATTCTATACCTAATATGTTATTGGGTTCGGATATAATATTTGAAATAACACTGCTGCGGTTGGTTTTTTCGTTAAATTTTAGAAGCTGAGTGGCAGCTTTTGCTCTGGCAGCAGGATAGGTATAGCCTTCTCTGATATAAGAATATAATGATTTCTGAAAGCTTTCGTCGGAATTATAAAGTAGAGATGCAGCCTCATTTAAAATATTAATATCGCCGCACTCGCTTCCGAAACAAAGGAAATCTACGATACCCAAGCTGTTAAGTAGTGCAACAGCACCAAGTGAGAAAAATTGGGCACTGCCTGTTGCGTAGCATACAGGAAGCTCCAGCACCAAATCAACACCGTTTTCTAATGCCATAAAACAGCGGTCATATTTACTCATTATTGCCGGGGCACCCCTCTGCACAAAATCCCCACTCATTACAGCTATTACATAATCTGCACCGGTTATTTTTTTTGCTTCATCTATATGGTGTTTGTGACCGTTATGAAATGGGTTATATTCTGTTATGATACCAGCGACTTTCATAATATATCATCCTTTGAGGCATAATTTTAATAAATCTTATTATGTAATTTTACTACAGAATGATAAAAATGTATACATACCGGACATGTCAAGATGACGGTAAATGCTGAATATTTTCGTTTGGCTTGGTATAACTGTTATTGTTTACGTTGAAAAAAGGCGTGAAAAGAGTCATATTATATACTTAAAATACTTGTAACTGTTTAATATTTGTTTTATAATGAAGGTTGTGAGTTCTCGTACAAGCTACAACCAATATAAGGTTTTATTGGAAGTAAAATGATATAATACATTTAAACTCACACAAAATATGCCTAGGCGTATCTTTATAAAATGTACTTATTATTTAGTCAATATAGATGTACGGAAGGAGAGACATCATGAGTTTTATTAATGACATTAAATCAAGAGCAAAGAAGAACAAGAAAACTATTGTATTACCTGAGACCGGTGATATGAGAGTTCTTGAAGCCGCTCACAAAATTCTATCAGAAGATCTTGCAAACATAGTATTAATCGGCAAGCAGGATGAAATAAGCAAGAGTGCAAAGGGGCTTGACTTATCGAAAGCAGCAATAATTGACCCTAATACCTCAGAGAAGCTTGATGAATATACCAACCTGCTTTTTGAACTTAGAAAAAACAAGGGTATGACTCCGGAAAAGGCAAGAGAATTACTTACAAACAATCCGTTGTACTTAGGAGTAACCATGGTTAAAGCCGGAGATGCTGATGGTATGGTTGCCGGAGCAGTATATGCAACTGCTGATGTACTTCGTTCTGCTTTGCAGGTAATCAGGACAGCTCCGGATACGAAGCTTGTTTCTGCGTTCTTCTTAATGGTGGTGCCAAATTGCGAATATGGTGCAAAGGGTACCTTTATTTTTGCCGACAGCGGATTAGTACAGAATCCCACATCGGAGGAGCTTGCGGAGATAGCAGCAAGCAGTGCAAAGAGCTTTGAGCTTTTGGTTGAGACAGAGGCTGTTGTCGGTATGCTTTCACATTCCACAAAGGGAAGTGCATCCCATCCGGATGTTGATAAGGTTATAGAAGCAACCAGAATTGCTAAAGAAAAGTTTCCTAATATTAAGCTGGACGGTGAATTTCAGCTGGATGCGGCCATAGTACCGTCAGTAGGAGCATCTAAGGCTCCGGGCAGTGACGTAGCCGGTAAAGCAAATGTACTGGTATTTCCGGATCTTGATGCCGGTAATATAGGATATAAATTAACTCAAAGACTTGCAAAGGCTGAAGCCTACGGACCAATAACCCAAGGTCTTGCCATGCCTGTTAATGATTTGTCCAGAGGCTGCAGTGCAGATGATATTGTTGGAGTTGTTGCAATTACTGCCGTACAGGCGTCAGCGAACAGATAAAATATGTGGAGGATAAACAAATGATTGTATTAGTTATTAACTGCGGTAGCTCATCTCTTAAGTATCAGCTTATAGATTCGGATACTAAGCAGGTATTGGCCGGGGGTATATGTGAACGGATTGGATTGGATATGGGCAATCTAAAGCATAAGCCGGCAGGGCATGATCCGGTTGTAATTGAAGCAAAAATGGAGAATCATGAAATAGCCGTATCGATGGTACTGGATGCTTTAACAGATAAGAAGTATGGTGTAATAAGTGATTTATCAAAGATTAATGCTGTGGGTCATAGAGTGGTTCACGGGGGAGAAAAATTTGCTTCTTCTACCTTGATTACCGATGAAGTTATTGAAGCAATCGAAGAATGCAACGACCTTGCGCCACTTCATAATCCGGCCAATCTGATCGGTATCAGGGCATGTAAGAGTCTTATGAAGGATGTTCCGATGGTAGCGGTATTTGACACGGCATTTCATCAGACCATCCCGGATAAAGCATATCTGTATGCTCTTCCTCTGGAATATTATGAAAATTATAAAATAAGAAAATATGGTTTCCATGGAACAAGCCACAGCTATGTATCAAAACGTATGGCAGAATTCTGCGGGCTGGATATTAATAATTCAAAGATTATAGTATGCCATCTCGGAAACGGAGCAAGCATCTCAGCAGTCCTAAATGGTAAATCTGTTGATACCAGTATGGGCTTTACACCTCTTTCAGGTCTTGTGATGGGTACCAGAAGCGGAGATATCGATCCTTCCATTATTGAATATATAGCTAAAAAAGAGAATAAGAACCTTGATGAGATTATGCATCTGTTGAATAAAGAATCAGGCATTCAGGGAATGTCGCAGGTTTCCAGCGATTTCAGAGATATCAATAAAGCTATGGAGCAGGGTAATGAAAAAGCAAGAATGGCATTCGATGTATTTGTATATAGAGTTGTGAAATATATCGGCGGATTTATTGCCAGCATGAACGGCGTGGATGCCATAGCATTTACTGCAGGTGTTGGTGAAAATGACCCTAAAGTACGCTATGATGTATGTCAGTACCTAAAATTTATGGGTATAACTATCGATGAAGAGGCAAACAAGCTTAGGGGTAAAGAGGTTATGATATCAACACCTGATTCGAAGGTAAAGGTAGCTGTTATCCCGACTAATGAAGAACTGACAATAGCCAAGGAGACTGTTGCATTATTATAATTTTTCGTTGACAAATAAAAACACAATCGCTATAATACAGTATAGTGCGTAATCCTAAGATTAAACACATTGAAAATCGGAGAGAGTAAATGCTAATATCTTTATCAGAAATAATGAGTGCTAAAGATAGAGTGGAGCACATCTTGGCTCCAATCGAGATGGATGAAATCGTCTTCGACGATAATTCGTATGTATTTGCACAAAAAAGTCCTGTAAACCTTACTATTACGAATCTTGGTAACAAGAAGGTTCTGATAGAAGGATCTGCCAAGCTCTCCCTGATAATCTTCTGCAGTAGGTGCTTAAAAGAACTGGAATATCCTATGGACATATCTGTATGCAAAGAGATTGATTTTGAGCTTACTGAGGAAGAGCGTGCTAAAGATTTGGACGAAGCAAACTATATTATTGGATACAATCTGGATGTAGACATATTGATTAAGGGTGAGATTATTATCGGTTTACCGATGAGCCTGTTATGCAGTGATAAGTGCAAGGGATTATGTATGAACTGCGGGATTAATCTTAATGAGAATTCCTGTGACTGCGATAATACCGTGCTCGATCCCCGAATGTCAGCAATCCGAGATATCTTCAACAATTTTAAGGAGGTGTGACTATGTCTATATGTCCAAAGAACAAGTCATCAAAAGCTAGAAGAGACAGCCGTAGGGCTAATTGGAAAATGAGCGTTCCCAATCTTGTTAAATGCAGTAAATGCGGAGAGCTTATGATTCCCCATAGAGTATGTAAGGCTTGCGGTTCTTACAACAAAAAAGAGATTATACCTACAGAGTAATAGCTTGTATAATATCATACTTAAAGATAAATCCTCCGGAGTTGATTCGGAGGGTTTTTTTAATGCATTAAATAAGCTGTACAAAACATATAAATGTAATTCCAGCAATGCAATTGTGTCCAATTCCAAATGATTATGGCTCTTTGTCAAGTTTGGGGGGTGCTTCGATTGAATCATGCTCCATTACTGAGACTGGAGCCATTTTTATATGTATAATTAATAGGGGAATAATACTTCTAACTAATTTTAATTTTGTTTGATTAATAACTATTTTATTGATAAAATAATGGTATCATTTATATCTTATTGATATAAGAGATATAAATACATTACAGCATAATGACAGTAAATTATAGGGAGAGCATATGAAAGAATTACTATTAAAACGAAAAGCTAAATTCATACAATATCTGATTGCAACATTTATGTTCATAGTGGATCACTTTATGCAAACAATAGTGTTTGCATTAATTTTTGGAGCTATTGAAAAGGGAGACATACAGTATTACAAGAAGATTGCAATTATAACTGTATTATTTATCATATATTCACCGGTTAATTTTCTGATATCCAGACTGCTGCGCATTCGCTATATGAGAGACACCATATTGGATGTGCGTAAGCAGGCATTTGACAAGATTATCAATATGCCGTTTAAGCAATATTCACAGAAATCCAAAGAGGTATATATATCAAATCTGATTAATGATGTCAACAACTTTGAGAATAAATTCTTTATTAATCTTCTTAATTTCCTGATTAATATAGGGATGTTTGTGTTATCGCTTCTAATTCTATTGATATTCGATATTAAACTGGCTGTTGGAATGCTGTTGTTTTCCATAGTCCTGTATCTGCTTGCAAGCACATTTTCGAAGAAGACTACAAAACTTGAGAAGGAAATATCTGATACGAGTGAGAAATTTACTACGGACATATCCAACACCTTTAACGGACTTGAGATTCTTAAGCTTAATAATATTGAGGACAAATTCTTAAAGAAAAGCGTAACCTCAATAAATCGGCTGGAAAAGAAAAAATACCTGTCAAATGTATTTACACATATGCAGAGAAACGTAATCTATATTCTGGCATTTGTCGTTTCAGTCGTTGTGCTTATATATGTTGGTTATGGGCTGCAGGGCGATAATATGGATCTGACAAAAGCGGCATTATTATTTATGCTGAGTACTTCTATAAGCAATTATCTTATTAGTGCATTTCCTAATTGGAATCAGGTAAAGGCTTCAACTGCAATATATGAAAAGATTGCAAAACCTGAAGAGAGTACTGTAAGAATAGGTATGGGAACAAAAGACTTCAAATTAGATGACAGGATAGAGGTTTCGGANTTAAGCTTTTCTTTTGATACGAAACCGGTCATAAAGAATGCGTCTTTTACTATTGAAAAGGGCAGGAAATATCTGATTAAGGGTGTCAGTGGTGCAGGTAAAACAACCCTATTGAATCTTCTTGCCATGGTTCATGATAATTTTGAGGGAAGTATAACTGTAGACGGTGTAGATTATAGGGATATATCGGAGAAGTCATTTCATGAAAAAGTCGCATTCATATATCAGGATGTTTTCTTGTTTGAGGATACAATAAAGAATAATATTACCTTATATAAGGATATTTCTGATGAACAGGTGGATTATGCAGTGAAGGTGAGTGGGCTTAAGCCGCTTCTTGAAGAAAAGAAAGACGGAATCAACGAAAGACTCTCTGAAAACGGGAAGAACCTGTCAGGGGGTCAGAGACAGAGGATATCCATAGCACGGGCAATAGCAAAGAATGCAGAGATTTTATTCATAGATGAGGGCACATCCAGCCTTAATGAAGAGTTGGGAAGAGAAATAGAGAAAACATTCCTGAGTCTTGACAGTACTGTCATTGCAATCAGCCACCGGTACTATGAAGGAATTTCTGAGAATTATGATTATGTAATAGAAATAAAAAATGGAATTGTTCACAGCTTCCCGGCAAGGGATTATTTTGAAGAGGTGATAACATGGTAAAAAAATATGTTAAAGTAATCCCGTATTTATTATTAGCTATTATAGTAGCCGGAAGTAATGCATACCTGGATGGGCTTGTAAATATTCATATTATGGATATGCTGGATCTTGCTATCAGCGGCAGAATGGAAGAATTGAAACAGGAAATTCCACAGCTGCTGACTTTGGCTGCTCTTTTAGTTCCAATGGGAATACTGGTTGGAATGGCCGGAAGCTTCTACAGAAGAAAGGCTAATATTGCCCTGAAAAATTACTATATGCAGAAAGTATTCGCAAAAAACATTGCAGAATTTCAAAAGGAAAACAATGCGAAATATGTGTCTTCTATGACAAATGATTTTAACACGCTGGACATGAACCTGATTACCGGAGTATATAGTGTGTTTGAAGCTATAATGTCGTTTTTGGTTGGTATATGGCTTCTCTCCTTAGTAGATGCCAGAATGCTTATATTAGCATTTGTTCTTATAGCCGTCAATCTGGTTATATCGATACTTACCTCAAAGCCCACAAAGAAAGCACATAAAGAAAGAAGCGATATGTTTGACAGTTATACCTCTTATATAAAAGAGGTTCTGTCTGCCTTCCATATAGTTAAAAATTATAATCTTCAAAACAGAGTTACTGATGACTATTACAGTAAAAGTGAGGATATTCAGCAAAAAGGATTTCTTATTGAAAAACTACTTTCTTTTATAATTAGCTTTCAGCATTTATTTATAATGGGTTCCATGCTTGGCGTGATATTAATGGTGGGTTATTTTGCGGTTATAGGAAGTGTATCTGTCGGCGGAGTTTTGCTGGTTGTAAATGGTATTCAGAAGATGATTTGGCCGTTGTTTTCGATTGGTGAGAATCTGCCTAAGATATTTACATCAGGAGAGTTGATTAAGAAGATAGAAAAGACCTTGGAAAACTCGGACACATACGTAGAGACCGTAGATTTGCCGGAATTTAAGGATGTGATAGAGTTTAAAGATGTGGATTTCAGCTATGAGGATTCTGAGCAGATTATCCTGTCGGATATAAATTTTAAGGTAAAAAAGAATGGGAAATATCTTGTGGTAGGTCCCAGCGGCGGCGGTAAATCCACACTTCTTAAGCTGCTGAGAAAATACTTTAGTCCCTCAAAAGGTATAATTGCGATAGACGGACATAATCTTAAGGATGTAAAAAGAGAGCATTATTATAAACTGATAGGAAACATAGAACAACAGGTATTTATCTTTGAGGATACGGTTAGAAATAATCTGACTCTGTATAAAGATTATTCGGACGAGGAAATTGCAGAAGCAATTAATGCGGCGGGATTAAATGATTTTGTAAAGCAGCTGCCGGATGGTCTTGATACTATTATTTATGACAACGGAAAGAACATATCGGGCGGTGAAAGAAGCAGGATAGTAATAGCCAGAGCACTTTTAAGCAAGGCAGGGATTTTGCTCATGGATGAAGCCTTTGCATCCCTTGATATGGAGCGTGCAAGGGAGATAGAAAAAACGATATTAGGTCTTAAGGATATGACTGTTATAAATGTAAGTCATGTCATATTCAAAGATACAAAGGGACTGTATGATAAAGTTCTTACGGTTAAAAAGACCATTCTTTAGGAGAGTTTTGTTCAGGTATACCCTGCTGTACTTGAAGCTGCCTAAGAGGCGAGAGTCATCCTACTGATGATATATGCCTTAGTATATGGCGTATATAACCGGTCAGATTATCCTCCTGAAGCAGGAAATCGGTGTGTACCTCTACAAATGTTATTTTGTCATGGTATTCCTGTTTGAAGAATGGTGCAATAATAGGAAGATATTGAGGCACAAAAAGCCCATACCTTTTCGTATAACAGGTAGAGGGCTTTGCCTTTACCCTATAATCCTTATCTACATAGATAGCAAGACTCTTGTGAATGGCTCTGTCTTCACCCGGAAGGTAATAATAATCTCTATAATTATCATAGAAATATTTCAGTTCACCTTCATAAGTTTTTATTGAAATTATAACAGAATTTTCATAAGCATTCATATATACACTGTCATTACCAAAGCTGATTCTGATCGGTATGCTGAAATCATATTCCAGACGAATAGTCAGATTTCCTTCATCTGTTCCCGCCTGAAGGATTTGGAAGGGTTTTTCAAATAAATCTAAGTAGTAGAGAACAGGAGTTATCTGAACCAAGCCCTTTATATCATCTTCATTATGAAGCAGCAGGGCTTGAAGCAATTTGTCCGTTTCTGAGGTTTTGTCATCTACAGCTGTGTCCGCAGATTTATCAGCCCTTGATTTTTTCAGTTCCTCGATATGCTTTTTTCCGAGATAGCTTTGATATACTGCAATCAGTTCTCCACCGCCAAATGAATCCTTGCGTTCCACCTCAAGAAAGGTCTCTATAGTTTTCTGCTTATAATTATTTAGTCTAAATATCTTTTTTATAGGAGATATTTTTTTATAAATATCAAGACTTCGGATATCCTTAAACGAGTAGTCGAGTTGCAGTATTTCGCATTTTTTGTTAAGGTATGGAATGTCAAAACCGGAGCCGTTATAATGAATGAGAAGGTCATAATCGATGATAAACTCAAAGAAATTCTCAATAAGCAGGGCTTCCTCTTTAATATCCTCAGCAAACCATTGAATCATGTGTAATGATGATTCCTTATAATATATACAGCCTATCAGATACAGGTATGTTGTTTCTGCAACAAAGCCGGTGGTTTCTATGTCAAAGAATGCAATTTTGTTTGTTCCGTATTCAATATCAAGTGGATAGTCTAGGGTAAGATCAACAGGGAATTGCCTTGTTATCATATGTATTCTCCTTTCCATCCATATACTGTTATTTTAGCATAGAACAGCTGAAAAACAATGAAAAATTTGAAGTTTTGTGGTAAAATTATTAAAAGATACATATATGTAGATTAACTGCTGATAATAACCTAAAGTTACATAAGGAGTGCTTAAAATTGAGTAGTGGAAGCATAAATGAAGTTACAGGCAGAATAAACAGATCCTTAAGCGGAGTGTTCAGAGCTGTAATCGTAAGCTTACTGGTACTGATACAATTCGGTCTTATTATTTATCTGTCNTATAAGCTTAGGATGTACACNGTTTATATCTATTCATTTTTGCAGATACTTAGTGTGATTATTATTATTATGCTTATCAATGATAACAGAAACGTTTCATATAAAATCAGCTGGATATGTATAATAGCTGTTTTTCCTGTTACAGGACATATTATGTATATGCTGTGGGGAAACAACAGAGTTAAAAAGATAGATAAAATAGTACTAAAAAAATTGGCAAGAGGTTTTGAATATTTGGTGCAGGACAGTAAGGTGGTTGAAGAATTTGAGGATCACTATCCTGATATGCTTAGAATGACAACTTATCTGCAGAATAACCATTTTCCATTATTTAAGAATAACGAAGTTGAATATTATCCCATGGCTGAAGAGGCATTTGAAGCAATAATAGAGGAATTTAAGAAGGCTGAAAGATTCATTCTGATGAATTTCTTTATAGTGGGTGAGGGAGTACTCTGGGATAGGATACATGAGGTTCTGCTGTCAAAAATCAAGAACGGTGTTAGGGTACTTTTTCTGTATGATGATTTCGGTGCAATGTTTAGGACAAACCGCAATTTTAAGAGAGAGCTTGAAAAAGAAGGCTTTGAGGTGAGAGTCTTTAATCCCGTGCACCGATATACCAATAAGCTTTATATGAATTACCGCTCCCACCAGAAAATTATCGTTGTCGACGGAAATGTAGGGTTTACGGGCGGTATGAATCTTGCGGATGAATATGTGAATCTTGTAAACCGCTTTGGTGTATGGAAGGACAATGCTGTTAGAATTGAAGGAGATGCGGTATGGGGACTGACTGTGACATTTTTGCAGATGTGGGAAGCATCTAAAACTTCAGCTCCTGTGAACTACGATGAGTTCAGACCATCAAAAAGCTTTCCTGAAAATAATGTCTATTGTCAGGTTTTCTCAGACGGACCTGCCAACAATCCAAGAAATCCGATAGAGGATTTTTACAAACAGATGATATATCATGCAAAGAGGGTATTGTACATTACTACGCCGTATCTTATAATTGAAGATGATATGCGGGATGCTTTGATTACTGCCGCACAGGGTGGAGTGGATGTACGGATTATCACTCCATTTATTCCCGACAAGAAGAACGTAAAGATTCTTACTTATTATAATTATGGAACTCTTCTTAGTGCAGGGGTTAGAATATTTGAATATAAACCGGGATTCATTCATGCAAAAACCATGCTAAATGAGGACTCAGCCATTGTCGGGACGATGAACATGGATTATCGAAGCTTTCATCTTCATTATGAGTGTGGTGTCTGGATCTGCAATAAGTATGTTATGAAAACGATTAAGGATGATCTGCTTAAAACCATGGAAGAATGCCATGAAGTGACTCTAAAAGAGTGGAAGTCCCGACCACTTTTAAATAAAATATATGAGAAGATACTAAATCTCTTTTCTACACTGATGTAGATATATGCGGGAAACAGACCGGACCTAGGCAATAGTAGGAAGGGAGCTTTTATGTATACGAATATATGTAAGCATTGCAATAAACTGTTCAGAGCAAGGCATAAGGCATATTCCTGCAGCGAATGCAGGGATAAGGACGAAGATTATTTTGATAAGATAGAGGCTTATCTTAAAGAATACCCGAACAGTAATGCCCTACAAATCTCAGAAGCGTTAGGAATTACAGCTTATCAGGTTCTTTCTTATTTGCAGGAAGGTAGGCTTAACATATCAAGAGGACGCTTTGAACGTATCAGGGATGAATAAGATTGGTTGGCATGACAAAGACTGAAAGGCAAACAAGAATGTAAAGCCAAGATAATATATCAAAAGAAAAAAGCGTATAAGAAAAGCAAAGAGAAAAGTGAAGAGAAAAGGCGAAAAAGAAAAGCAAAGAAGAAAAGCAAAGAAAATGCATAGAAGAAAGCAAGGCGGAAAGTATGAGGCGATGAAATGGTAGCATTTATTAAGGGCGAGCTTACAGAGATAAAAGAGAATTATATCGTGTTGGAAAGCAATAATATTGGCTATGAGATATATTTACCAACGTCTGCCATACCGGAGCTTCCTCCAAGAAAGAGCACGGTTAAGATATATACATATCTGCATGTCAAGGAAGATGCACTAACCTTGTATGGGTTTCTGACTAAGGATGATTTGGAGATGTTTAAGCTGCTGATTACGGTTAATGGAATCGGACCAAAGGGGGCACTTGGTGTTTTATCCGGTATAACTGCGGATGAGATAAGATTTGCAGTTCTTGCCGAGGATGCCAAGACTTTGGCTAAGGCACCGGGAATAGGTACAAAGACAGCAAGCAAAATTATTCTCGAATTGAAAGATAAATTCAAATTGGAAACAGCTTTCGAGCAGAAGATGCTAAATCAATCGGATAAGATTAATTCCCGTAGCATATATGGTAAGCGGGAGGAGGTAATATCAGCACTTATAACTCTGGGATATTCATCTTCGGAAGCATATAAAATTGTTACACAGATTGATATTACTGATGATATGACTACAGAGGAGATACTAAAGCTCTGTTTGAAGAAGATATAAGGAGATGCACATGGCTAAGCGAATAATATCAACAGAACTTATGGAGGAAGACAGAAGACTTGAAAACACTCTCAGACCTCAGATGCTGGAGGATTATATTGGACAGGTAAAGATAAAGGAAAACCTTAGAATATATATTGAAGCTGCAAAGCAGAGGAAGGAGCCTTTAGACCATGTCCTGTTTTTTGGTCCCCCGGGGCTTGGTAAGACTACGCTGGCGGGCATTATAGCAAATGAGATGGGTGTCGGTATTAAGATAACCTCCGGACCGGTCATTGAAAAGCCGGGAGAAATGGCTGCAATTCTCAATAATCTCCAAGAAGGAGATGTGTTGTTCGTTGATGAAATCCATAGACTTAACCATCAGGTAGAGGAGCTTTTATATCCTGCGATGGAGGATTTTGTAATAGATATAGTTATAGGAAAAGGAGCAACGGCAAAATCAATCCGTTTGGATCTTCCTAAATTTACTCTAATAGGAGCAACCACCAGAGCCGGAATGCTTACCCCACCGTTAAGAGACAGATTTGGTGTGGTTAACCGTCTAGATTTTTATACTGTTGCCGAACTGAAGCAGATAATACTCAGATCTGCCAAAGTGATTGGTGTAGAGATAGATGAGGAAGGAGCAGATGAGCTGGCACGCCGTTCAAGAGGAACTCCCCGACTTGCCAACCGGCTGCTAAAGCGGGTCAGAGACTTTGCTCAAGTAAAATATGATGGTATAATTACAAAAGAAGTTGCTGCATCAGCACTGGATCAACTGGATGTGGACAGGCTTGGCTTAGATCATATAGACAGAGAAATACTTATTACAATGATAGAAAAATTTGGCGGAAGACCTGTTGGCATTGAGGCTATTGCTGCCACTATAGGAGAGGATGTAGGTACCATCGAGGAGGTATATGAGCCTTATCTGGTACAGAACGGTCTGATACTTCGTACTGCAAGGGGCAGGGTGGCATCTGAATTGGCATATATGCATATGGGCATCCAAAAGTTCATGGAGTAATATTCGGCTTGTATAATACAGTAAAATAGTATATAATCTGCTTATCGGTGATTAGTCCAAATGCAATTTATTTATATAACAAAGCATCATCTGATTTCCATATGGCGATAGGGGGCAAATGCAATGAATAAAATAAACGATATTGATGTTATCATAAATAACAAGAGATATACGTTAAGTGGGTATGAGAGCGAGGAATACTTACAACGGGTCGCATCATATATCAACAGCAAGCATAACGAATTCAGAAACAAAGATGCTTATAAATTCATGGATTCCGACCTACGAAATATTCTTATTCAGATAAATATAGCGGACGATTACCATAAGGCCAAGGAAAAGATTAAAGAAATAGAAGATGAGAGCAACCAAAAAAGCAATGAAATCTTTGACTTGAAGCATGAGCTGATAGCTGCCCAGACAAAGCTGCATTCAGCAGAAAAAGAAATAGAAGCATTAAAAAACGAGCTCAATGAGAATCAGAAAAAAATAATCCGCCTTGAAACAGAGCTTCAGGAAGCGGAAAGAAAAAGATAATTCAGACTGCTATAGCTGTCCTGTAGGACAGCTTTTATAATGGTGACAGGCACTGTTACAAAAATGTTAACAAAACAGCCAATTTGTTAATACTTTTGTAATGGTGACAGGCACCATGAACGAAATGAGGTAATGAGATGAAGATTGAGATACTGGCACCGGCCGGTTCTTATGAAAGTATGCGGGCGGCCATGAATGCGGGCTGCGATGCTGTATATATGGGAGGAAACAGATTCGGTGCAAGAGCATATGCCAATAATCCGGATGAAGATACATTGCTTAAAGCTATTGACGAAGCACATCTTAGAGGGAAAAAACTGTATCTTACGGTAAATACTTTGGTCAAGGAAGATGAAAGACTGAATCTGTTATACGATTTTCTGGAAAAGTATTATCTTGCGGGGTTGGATGCTGTTATTGTTCAGGATGTTGGTGTTATGAGGTTTATACACAGGCATTTTCCCAAGCTTCCCATCCACGCAAGCACCCAGACAACTATTACGATGGCTGAGGGAGCAGAGCTTCTTAAAAGTGTAGGAGTAACACGTCTTGTTACTGCGAGAGAGCTGTCTCTTAAGGAAATAAAAAATATCAGGGATAATACTGATATGGAGATAGAGACCTTTGTTCATGGAGCTCTATGCTACTGTTATTCGGGGCAATGCCTGATGAGCAGCATGATAGGGGGAAGATCCGGCAACAGAGGCAGATGTGCTCAGCCTTGCAGAATGCCGTATANGTTTTTCTCGGAGAACAAACTTATATCCTCGGAAAATGAACCATACTTGCTTAGTCCGAAGGATATAAATACCTTGGCGTTGATTCCTGAATTGATTGAAGCCGGTGTTAGTTCATTTAAGATTGAGGGCAGAATGAAGAGCCCGGAATATGCAGCGGGAGTCTCCTATATCTATAGAAAATATACTGATTTGTACTTAAGTAAAGGTAAGGAAGCTTTTTTAGACTTTCTTAAGACCAGTGATTATAAAAATGATATGATATGCCTTATGGATCTGTATAACAGGGGTGGTTTTTCACAAGGCTACGGTAAAACACATCACGGAAAGTCCATGATGTCTATGACCAGACCAAACCACGGTGGGGTACGGGTTGGTGAAGTGACAGGATATGAAAAGGGATATGCATTTATTCATCTTGGCGAAGATGTATATTCACAGGATATTCTTGAAATCAGGAATAATGATAATCAGCCTGTGTATGAGTTTACAGTAAAGGATGATGTATCAAAAAACGATATGCTCAAAAGCAGAGTCGGCATAATACCTACAAAAAGTAAGCNCCGGAAGTATAAGAATTATACAGATATCAAAAACGGGTATACTGTATATCGTACAAGAAATAATAAGCTTCTTGATCATATAAGGGATAAATTTATTAAAACAGATGTAAAGCAGGATATTACCGGCTATCTGTATGCAAAGCAGGGTGAAAAACTGCAGCTTACCCTCAGCTTAAACAATCATTATGTAACTGCATATCATAATGCTGTAGAGCCTGCAATAAGGCAGCCTATGACTAAGGATAAGCTGTCAGCATCTATAGGCAAGCTTGGAGATACATTGTTTAAATTTAAAGAACTTATTATTGAAGCGGATGATAATATATTTATTCCGGTGTCCCGGTTAAATGAGATTCGCAGAGAAGCGGCAGATATGCTGTCGGAAGCTATAATTGGTGCTTACCACAGAACTGAAGAAGAGCTTATAAAAAAAGAAGAACCAAAACTCACCAACCGTATGAGTATTAATGACATGAGAATGAATGATATGAGCATAAATGCCACAAGCATAAATGTCGGTGTTTCCACTAAGGATCAATTCGAGANAGTCTTAACATATCCCGACATTACCTCTATATATGCAGATTATGATGGCTTTACTTTAAAACANCTGACAGATATGGCAAAGGCTGCTGCAGCCTTCGGNAAGGCATATTATATAATGCTGCCTCACATCTGCAGGCTTAAGACATATGAACAGCTCAGTAAAGACGCAGCCGTCTTACTTGAGCATGATGAAGTAAGCGGATTTGTTATTAAAAACTTTGAAGAAGCAGAACTGTTAAGCAGACTATTTCAAAATACAGGACAGCAAAGGCATCTTAGGCTTAATCATAATATGTATATATTTAATAAGGACGCAAAACAATTTTGGCGAAAGAAGGGTATTCATCATTTCACCGCACCTGCAGAGCTGAATGAAAATGAGCTTAGGACCTTGGATTTGCAGGATTGTGAGCTTATGGTGTACGGATATTTGCCTGTTATGGTGTCTGTTCAGTGCCTGCATGAAAACACAAAACAGTGTAATAAATGTCAGGCAGGAACTCTTAGAACGGATTTTTTGGTGGATCGGTTGGGGAAGAAATTTTTTGTAACAACTCATTGTAACGGCTGCTATAATATTATTTATAACGGACAGCGTTTGTCACTACTTGGACAGGCGGACAAAATTCTTGATTTACAGCCGGAAGCAATAAGACTGAATTTTACTATAGAAACGTCTAAGGAAATGAAATCGGTGTTGCAGGCATATAGGGATGTATTTGTCTACGGTAAAAAATCATTTCCTGAGTTTGATAATATTACGTACGGTCATTTTAAGCGCGGTGTAGAATAGCAGGACAGATAGCAGATAATTATGCATGGAAACACAGGATTATAAAAGCAGGTGAGGTAATGCAGTTTGTAATTGAATTGTCAAAATATCTTATGCTTATTATAGTTGGGGCTTTCACTTACCATTCTGTAAGGGCATCGGTTAATAAAAACGTAAATACTCACATGAAATCTCATAGATGGTTGATAGTATTTCTGTTTATGTTTCATTTTACCGGATATTTTATTATGTATCTGCAGATTCAAAGCAGCAGGCTGTTATGGCTTTATGTAGCTGAAGCGTTAGTTTTTATTCTTATAATTATACTTCATAGGTTTATTTATCCGGGAAAATCAAGACTGCTTCTTATAAATATGATGATGTTTCTATCCATAGGCTATATTATACTTACAAGACTGTCATTTGATAAGGCTGTCAGGCAGTTCATTATCAGTGCAGCTTCTTTAGGAATAGGGGTATTTATTCCTGTTCTCATACAAAGGTTCAAATGCATCAGAAAGTACGGATGGGTATATGGGATATCCGGAATTGCATTTTTGGTGTTGGTGCTTCTTATCGGTACGGAAAGCTATGGTGCTACAAGCTGGTTAACTGTGTTTGGATTATTTACATTTCAACCGACTGAATTTGTTAAGCTGCTGTATGTTCTGTGTATTGCGTCGCTATTTAGAAACAGAAATGATTTTCGGATAGTATGTGCTGTAACCGCTGTGGCAGCCGTAACGGTATTGGCATTGGTGTTCCAAAAGGATCTGGGAGGAGCACTGATATTCTTTGTTACTTATATTTTCATGCTTTATGCCTCGACTGAAAAGCCGTTATATCTGTTATTTGGTCTTGCCGGTGGAAGTGCTGCATCATGGATTGCCTACACTCTGTTTGATCATGTAAAGGTCAGGGTTTTGGCATGGAGAAATCCATTTGGATATATCGATAAGGAAGGTTATCAGATATCACAGTCATTATTTGCTATCGGAACAGGAGGATGGTTTGGTATGGGCTTGTTTCAGGGACTGCCTACCACCATTCCTGTGGTTGACAGTGATTTTATCTTCTCCGCCATAGCGGAAGAATTCGGAGGATTTTTCTCGCTGTGCCTTATTCTGCTGTATATCAATTGCTTTTTAATATTGATAAATGTCTCCCTTAAGACAAATGACAGATTTTACAGCCTGTTGTCCATGGGCTTTTCTGTTTTGTTTATATTTCAAGTCTTTTTATCTGTCGGAGGAGTAATAAAATTCATACCTTCAACAGGAGTAACATTGCCGCTTATCAGCTCGGGCGGAAGCTCTATAGTGGCTACGGTTATAATGTTTATGATTATTCAAGGAGTGCATGATGAAAATAGTATGGAGAAGCCTAATAAAATAGGAGTTATTATTGGTGGTGAAGAACATGACTGATAATATAAAAAACGGAATGAAAGACAGCATGAAAGATGATATGAAAGACAGTATGAAAGACAGTATGAAAGACAATATGAGAGACAGTAAGAAGGATTGTATAAAAGACAGAAACGCTAAAAAAACAGCTTATGGTTCGTCGCATACGAAGGCTGTTGGAGGAAAAACCGTCCTGTCTATTGTATATATTTTTGTGGGTCTGTTTGTTCTTATGATGGGATATTTTACGTATTTTTTATTAGCTAAGAGCGAAGGAGTAATTAACAGTACCTATAACCTAAGGCATGATGTACTGGCAAAAAGAGTTGTACGGGGCAAGATCATGTCAGCAGACGGAAAGGTATTGGCTGAGACTATCACAGATGATGAAGGAAACGAGATACGCAGTTATCCTTATGGGGATATGTATGCTCATGTTGTTGGAAGAGTTAATCGAGGAAGGTCCGGAATAGAAGAGGTGGAAAACATTACGCTGCTTACCTCTTACGGAAATTCAGCAAAAGCCATGTATAATGATATCGTGGGAATTAAGAATCCCGGAAATAATGTAGTATCTACCCTAAACAGCAAATTGACCAAGGCAGCGTATGACGCTTTAGGGGATGACAGGGGAGCAGTTGTAGCTATAGAACCCAAGACCGGCAAAATTCTGGCCATGGTATCAAAGCCGTCATATGATCCTAATGATATCGATGATGATTGGGAGATGCTTACCGAGGATAATAATAATGAATCTCCGCTGCTTAACAGGGCATCGCAAGGCTTATATCCTCCGGGTTCAACATTTAAGGTTATTACTGCTCTTGCCTATATCAGAGAAAATCCCGATTATATGGACTACAGCTATAAATGCACGGGAAGTATAGATTATGAAGGTATGACAATTAAATGCAGCAATAACAAATCCCATGGAAATGTTGACTTAAAAGAGGCATTTGCAAGATCCTGTAATACTGCATTTTCTAATATTGCAAAAGATATATCAATTGAAGATTTTCGAAGCTTAAGTGAAAGCTTTTTCTTTAACAGACCTCTGCCTGCAAGGATTGTGAATAATCCGAGCAGTTTTATGCTGGCAGTAGGTGAATCAGGTGTTAAGGAGACTATGCAGACTGCTATAGGCCAAGGAAGAACCCTCATAACACCTCTTCATAATGCTATGATAGCAGCGGCTGTTGCTAATGGGGGAGTTATGATGAAGCCCTATGTAATCGATAGGGTAGAAAGTACCGGAGGCAGAGTAATTAAGGGATATATTCCTGAGGAGGCGGCAGCCGTTATGACTGCAAAGGAGGCGGATTACTTAAAAAGTATTATGCGTGGCGTTGTTACGGACGGTACTGCATCCAAGCTAAACAGTATGAATGTCAAGGCTGCCGGAAAGACAGGAACAGCCGAACAGGAAGGAAAAGAATCCCATGCATGGTTTATAGGCTTTGCTCCGGTGAATGATCCGAAGATTGCAATCAGTGTTATTGTTGAAAATAAAGGCTCAGGAAGTGAGTACGCTTTACCTATCGCAGAGAAGGTATTTGATGCATATTTTAAATAGTATCAGGGTGTGTTTTGTGCGAAATCCATAAAAACAAGTTGATATGCCGGTCAAATTGGTGTATACTGTATAGTAGTTAAAGACAACACACCAAAAAGCAGGAGGAATTGCGATGGTAGAGGCAACGAGCTGTGGTGGTGTAGTTATTTTCAGAGGAAAGATTCTATTACTGTATAAGAATTATAAGAACAAATATGAAGGGTGGGTGCTGCCAAAAGGAACCGTAGAGGAAGGAGAAGAGTATAAAGAGACGGCTATCCGAGAAGTGAAGGAGGAAGCAGGAACGGATGCTTCCATTATCAAATATATCGGAAAAAGCCAGTATTCCTTCAGTACCCCACACCATACAGTAGTAAAGGATGTTCATTGGTATCTAATGATGTCTGATAGCTATTACAGCAAACCACAACGGGAAGAATATTTTATGGATTCAGGGTATTACAAATTTCATGAGGCATATCATTTATTGAAATTTGCCAATGAGAAGCAGATCTTAGAACGTGCTTATAATGAGTATATAGATCTGAAGAAAGGTAATCTCTGGGGAAATAAAAAATATTTCTAAAAAATAAAGCAGGGATATTCCACATAGGAATTATCCCTGCTTTTTTGATGTTGAAATGTTATGCAAGGTAAAGCTTGATTGCCTTTGTGACATAAGAATTGTTCAATATCCAAGATTTTTTACATAGCCTTCCACAAGGACAGAATCGCTTAGTTGAAGCCTGTCGTCAAACAGCTCACTTCCTTTATGCAAAGTAATATCATTTAGATGATCAAAAATCATCAGTTTATAAATGAGAGAATTGGAGTCTGATGATAAAAACCGGATGGCAACACGAAAGTCTTCATCATATCTTTTTACCTTAAAAATTACTCCTTCATCGGTTGCGTTCGAAAGCTCATCTTCATTCGTTGACCAAAATATGGTATGGTTGCCATATACGGTTTCAAGCTTGTCTTCGCAGATGATATCAAGATTCAGATCATTTTATCAGTTGAAAAAACATATGGGATGAAGTATACATTCTGTCATTGTAATACAATATTCTCCCAGAACTATTCTATATACATATATTAGCATGGACACCATTATATGTAAATTATTAAAATATATTGTTATGTCTTGGTTACTGAAAAAACATGTTAAATATAAAACCAATCTGTGATATAATGTTAACATATGAAATGAGAAAAGAATGGATAATAACGCATAAAATGATGATTATATAAGTTGAGATTGTTATTCAGAATTGGAAAAGGGCAATAAAAAACCATATAACCTTTGGTTTTCAAGGTTATATGGATCTGTATATCAACTGCGGATGGAGGGACTCGAACCCTCACACCCTCGCGAGCGGTAGATTTTGAGTCTACTGCGTCTGCCATTCCGCCACATCCGCTTAGTGACGTGGATTATTCTATCATAATTGCTTTTATAATTCAAGTACGAATATTTATAAACCGGTATTTTATGCTCATAATAATTGAAATAATTAATAAATGATTAATTCGTAAGAGGATTATTATATAAAGGCAGTAAGAGTAAAGGCAGTAAGAGCAAAAAAGGAGCAGGATGATGACCTGTACAGAAGCTCAAAGCATAATAACAGCATTTATCAATGATGAACTTAATATAAGTGAGTTGGAAGAGTTTATCCTGCATATGGAGTCCTGTCCTGAATGCAGAGAAGAGCTGGAGGTTTATTATGCCCTTTTAACGGCGATGAAGCAGCTTGATGAAGATAAGAATTTATCTGACGATTACAGTCAGGAGCTAAAGGAGAAAATAGAACACACACAGGAAAGAATCATCCATCTGAGGTATAATTATTACCGCAAGAAGGGTGTATTATTTTTGATTATACTCTTTATGGCAGTGTTTTTTAGTTTATATCATTATTTAATGCCCGAAGAAGAAGTC
>JGI24709J26583_10000289_pt1 | contig 41806 bp, 21 predicted proteins | sample BioPla2DNA1_FD_26583 | JGI IMG/M metagenome (IMG submission 26583) | reverse complement strand
TTTTTAGTAGCTGCTATTGATCTAAAAGGTATATATGCACTTGCAGCGGGTCTTGCTATTGCATTAGTGGGTGTAGCCGCAGCAATTGCTATGGCTATTGTAATTGCAAAGGCTCTTGAAGGGATAACAAGACAGCCCGAAGCAGAATCAAAAATTAAGTCAGGCTTGATACTAGGTCTTGTTTTTATTGAAACAGTTATCATTTATGCATTGATTATATCCATACTACTAGTAATCAATGTGCTATAGAGGTAAATAATGGACATTATATTATCTGCCAATCTCCCTTTAGGCATTGATGGGATGAAAATCCTATTACACCTAATGAATTTCCTTATCTTAATGATAGGGGTTACTTTGCTTGTATATAAGCCAGTAAAGAAATTCATAGAAAAAAGGCAAAATGAGATAAAAGAGCAATATGAAAGCAATGAGCAAGCAAAAAAAGAAGCAGAGGAACTTAATTTGTTGTATCACGAAAAACTTGAAAATGTAGACAATGAAATTATGGCTAGAAGACTTGAGGCTGAAAGAGTTGCACATACGATTAAGGAAAATGCTACATCGGAAGCTGCTAAAAAAGCAGAAGAAATAATTAATAGGGCTGAACTTGAATCGCAAGAAATAAAAAAGGAAACGATAAGCGGTATCAAAACCCAAGTCGCAGATGTTGCTGTAGCTATTGCAAAGGCATTAATTGAAAAAGAAATTAGTGCTGAAGAAAATGACAAAATTATCGATCAATGCATTGATGATTGGACTAATGAAGAATAGTTTTTACAAAACCGTATATATAGGTAATTAGGAAAATATTATGAATACACTAACAATAACCACAAGTAGAGAACTTTCTCCTGAAAAAAAGTTTGATATTGAAACCAAGCTTCAAAGGAAATATGGTTATTTTAAAGCCATATATCGAGTAGATCAAACAATTTTAGGAGGAATAATCATCTTTGATGGTCAAACGGCTTATGATGGTTCACTCAAAACACAACTTGCAAAACTTAGAGATAGAGTCGTTGATAAGATTCAACAGTAAATATGAATTCAATTTTGTGGTATCAAATAAACAGTTAAGGAAAATATAAATATGACAAAGAATTATAACTCATCGGAAATAATCAAAGCAATTTTAGAAGAAGCTGCTACTTTCAAGCGAGAAACAGATGTACGTCCTGCTGGAAGGGTTATTTCTTCTTGTGATGGAGTTGTAATGATTGAAGGACTTATGGATGTTAAAAATGGTGAGCTTGTACGTATATCAGATGAAAGCTATGCCATTGCGTTAAATTTGGAAACTGAAGTTACAGGAGCAATTTTACTTTCTGCTTCAAACGAAATATCACCTGGAGATATTGTATATCCCACGGGAGAAACAATAAAAGTACCATCAGGGGATAATCTTTTAGGTAGAGTAATAGATCCTCTTGGACAACCTTTAGATGGGAAGGGTCCCTTTAGAGCATCAAGTTATAGAGATATAGAAAGCCCAGCTCCTACTATTTTTGATAGAGCCAAGGTTGCTGAGCCTTTGTACACAGGCATAAAAGCAATAGATGTAATGATTCCTATAGGGAAAGGTCAAAGAGAGTTAATTATCGGAGATAGGCAAACTGGGAAAACTGCTATAGCACTTGATACTATAGTTAATCAAAAAGGGAAAGATGTTATTTGCGTTTATGTGGCTATTGGGCAAAAAACTTCATCTGTGGCAAGAGTTGTCAAAGATTTAACTAAGCAAGGTGCAATGGATTATACCATTGTCGTTAGCTCTACTGCTGGACAACCAGCGCCACTGCAATATCTTACACCTTATTCAGCAACTGCTGTAGCTGAAGATTTCATGTATAGAGGAAAGGATGTTTTAATTATATATGATGATTTATCAAAGCATGCAGTAGCTTATAGAACGATATCATTATTACTAAAAAGGCCTTCAGGTAGAGAAGCATATCCTGGCGATATTTTTTATATTCATTCACGTCTATTAGAAAGAAGCGCAAAACTTTCTGACGAAAAAGGTGGTGGCTCACTTACAGCTTTACCTATTGTTGAGACTCAAGATGGAGACATTTCTGCATATATTCCTACTAATGTTATTTCAATTACTGATGGGCAAATCTATTTGGAGACAGAACTTTTTAATTCTGGCATGAGACCAGCAATAAATGTAGGGTTGTCTGTTTCTAGGGTAGGTGGAGCTGCACAAAGTAAAGCTATCAAAAAGGTAAGCGGGAAAATTCGTTTAAATTTAGCTCAATATCGAGAAATGTTAATTTTTGCTAGATTTGATGCAGATTTAGATGATGCAACAAAAGAAGTTTTAAAGCACGGTGCTATCTTAACTGAAGCCTTAAAACAAAAACAATTTAGTCCCGTATCAATGACAGATATGGCTATTGAGTTTTTAATTTTGCAAAATAATCTTCTTGATAATTTCCCAGCAAAAAACACGCAAAATATTATAACTAATTTTATCCAATTATATAAAAATAAAGGTCTTTCTCAGATATATGATCACATAACTGTAACTAAAGAGCTTTCTGATAAAGATGCAGCAAAAATATTAGATGAATTTAAAGAATATATTTCTAAAATCAAGAACTAATCTAAAATGTGTTTTATCATCAGTTAAGAGAATAGTTGATTAAATTTAAGAGAATCTATAATGAATGCTAAAGATTTAAAAAGAAGAATAACTAGTGTTAAAGAAACTGCAAAAATTACAAATGCAGTGCATTTAATTTCAGCATCTAAAATGCATAGAGCAAAAGAAAAATTTGAACTTGCTAATGGTTTTTTAGATGAAGCTAGGGAAGCAGCAACACATCTTATGTCATCAAATGAAGCAAAATCTCATCCATTTTTTCAACAACGTGATGGTAATCGTGCAGCATATGTTGTCATAGGTGCCGACAAAGGTCTTTGTGGTGATTATAGTCAATTGATTTTAAATGCCTCAGATGCATCTATGAGAACTCAAAAAGTAACAAATCTTTTTGCCGTTGGAGCGATAATTAGAGATTATTATGATAAAAAGGAAGGCATAGATGTAGATAATTCTTATGTTAATATATTCCCAGATCCTATGCCAGATGATGCAAGGGCAATAGCTGATGATTTATGTGCAGATTTTAAAGCAGAGAAAATGGATAGAGCTTATATTATTTATACAATGGCAGATAAGCTATCTCAACAAAAAATCGCTATTAAAAAAATTCTGCCATTAGAAATTTTAGGATGTGATGAAGAAGTAAATTACATTTCTGGAGGAGACACATTTGAGAAAGTATTAACCCAATATCTTTGGGCAAGAATTTATCAAGCTATATGTTCTGCTTCATATGCGGAAAATTTCAAAAGAATGGTAAGCATGCAAGAAGCAACATCCAACTCGAAAAGGATTATCGAGGAATTACAAAAGAAGTATAACCAAGAAAGACAAGAAAGTATTACAAATGCTTTGCTAGATGCAACAACAACAAATATGAGTAGAAATTATTAGTTAACTATATAAGAGTAAAGTATAAAATAGTAAAAATAAATATATGTAGGAAAGCAAGTAAATCTAAACAAAAAAACAAGTAGATTTCTATGCAAATAAAAACAAAGGTAGATATATGGTAAGAAAAACACTAGATGGAGAAATAGTACAAATTATAAGTTCAGTATTAGATGTAAAGTTCCCAGACCATCTTCCGATGCAAAATGAACTTTTAAAGGTTGATGCTGGAGATAGGCATGTAAAAATAGAGGTAATGAACCACCTGGATGATTCAACTGTAAGATGTATTTCACTTGAACCTACAGAGGGGTTAAGTAGGGGTATGCGTGTTATTTCTACCGGTCAAACCATAAGAGTACCTGTTGGTAAAAATACTTTAGGAAGGGTCTTTAATGCTATAGGGGAACCTTTAGATAACAAAGGTGCTGTTAAAGGACCTACTCGTTCAATTTATAGAGAAGCACCATCTCTCATAGAACAGAATCCCAATACACAGATATTTGAAACCGGAATTAAGGTTATTGATTTGCTAACCCCATATGCAAAAGGTGGAAAAATTGGCTTATTTGGTGGAGCCGGAGTTGGTAAAACGGTCTTAATTTTAGAACTGATTCACAATATTACAAACCATCATGGTGGAAGATCGATCTTTACTGGAGTTGGAGAAAGAAGTAGAGAAGGGTATGAAATGGTTCAAGATATGACTGAGGCAGGCACCCTCCAAAATACAGCATTAGTCTTTGGTCAAATGAACGAATCACCTGGTGCTAGAATGAGAGCGGCCTTCACAGGTTTAACTATGGCTGAATATTTTCGCGATGTTCAAAAGCAAGACGTTTTGTTGTTTATAGATAATATATTTAGATTCGTACAAGCAGGAAGTGAAATATCTGCTCTCCTTGGAAGAATGCCATCTGCTGTGGGATATCAACCAACGCTAAGTACTGAAATAGGCGCACTTCAAGAAAGGATATGCAACACTCATAGAGGTTCTATTACATCAATTCAAGCTGTCTATGTTCCTGCAGATGACCTTACAGATCCTGCACCTGCAACATTATTTGGACATTTAGATGCAATAACTGTTCTTTCAAGAAAAATTGTTGAACAAGGTATTTATCCAGCAATTGATCCCCTTGAATCTAATAGTAGAATATTAGAGCCAGATATTGTGGGAGTAGAGCATTATGAAACTGCAAAAAGAGTGCTTGAAACACTACAAAGATATAATGAGCTTCAAGATATTATTGCAATTTTAGGAATGGATGAACTTAGTTTAGAAGATAAACTTACAGTATATAGGGCAAGAAAACTCCAAAGATTTTTTTCTCAACCTTTCCATGTTGCAAGTGTCTATACTGGAATTCCTGGTAGGTACGTTCCTGTAGAAACTACTGTTAAAAATTGTCGTGCAATTCTTGATGGTAAAGCTGATCATATTCCAGAAAGTCAATTTTTCTTTATCGGAGACCTAACGGACATACCTAGTTATAGAGAATAAATTACACTTAAAAATTTAAAGCTCTTCATAAAAAATAGTCTATAACCATATCAACTGGTTAAATTTAAAAATATTATTGATTTATTATACGAGGACAGTAAATGAAACTTTTTAAACTTACAATGCTTACACCTGAAAAAACCTTATTTCAAGGTGAAGTTCAAAGCTTAAAAGTCATGCTTGAAGATGGCGGTCTAGAAGTTTTAGCTTCTCATTTACCGTCAATAGCATATTTATTTCCTGGTGAATGCAGAGTAATTTTAGAAAATGGTGAAAAAAAAGTCTTTGTTTCCGCTGATGGCGTTTTAAATATAAAAAAATCTGAAGTTATCCTTACAAGCGACTTCTTAGAATGGGAAGAAAATATCTCTATTGCTCTTCAAGAAAAGCAAAAACGCATCGCTCTTGAAAAAGAAAGACGCTCAGCAAGTTTTGTCCAAAATCAACTTGGAACCCTAGATCTTTTCAGAACTTTACTCAAGTCAAACAAAAAGAATACTTTATAAATCCATCACCAATTTTATACCTTTGCTTTTCTCATATCAAAGACAAACCCATAATATTTTCAACGCACACATTGTTTATCAGTTTTCCTCAAAAATGTTGATCAGTTGTATCGCCTTGTATCTATTGTTTTACTAAGATTATAAAAAATTAAACCATCCATTATAAACTTTAAATTCTTGCACCACCATACTAAATGCATAGTTTTGATACATAGTTATTAGGCCTTTTTGCGCATATTGCTTTTGAATGATTTGAGAAAATATGATTCAATAGCATATTTAATAGACAATATGATGAAAAAGTGCTGCCTTATGTAGTGAAATTATATATTTTATCATGAATAATATTTGTGAATAAGTAACATATTATACCTTTATGATGTTATGATGAAAATAGAAAACATATATAAAATGCGGAATTAAAAATTGAAACAAGGGGGGGATAATGAAAAAAAAGAAGATTGAATTAAATGGTATAGAATATAAGATAATTGAATCTATTGGAAATGGTGGATCTGGCACTGTTTTTAAGGTGGAATCAAAGGGCAAATATTTTGCTTTAAAGCTTGTAGCAAGCAAAGATAAAAAGAAGAATATCAGATTTTTGAAAGAATGCGATTTTGCACATGAGACTCTCCATAATCGAATAATAAATTACATAAGCTACGGTAAACACCCTGAAACAAAAAACGGAAGTACAACGGAGATGCTTTATTGTTTGATGCCACTATATGACTGTAGCTTGAGAAGGTTAATTAATGAGGGTATTATAAGCGATGACCACAAATTGAAAATATGCATTCAAATATGTGAAGCACTAATATTTATTCACAATAGAGGCATTGTTCATAGAGACATAAAACCAGAAAATATCTTAATAGATAAAAACGGCGATGCTGTTTTAGCCGATTTTGGGATTGCACAATTTAATGATTCAAATATTACTACTACGGGTGATAGACTTGCAAATTTTACTTATAGAGCCCCCGAACAATTATTAAATAAAAAAGATGTTGGAAAGTATACGGATATATATTCTTTAGGATTGATTATTAATGAAATATTTACAAAAGAAGTTCCACAAGGAAACAACTATAAAAAAATAGCAGATGTTAATATTTGTTATAGTGAGTTAGATGATATTGTTAATAGAATGCTTATTAAAGATACAAAAGAAAGATTATCTAATGCAAAAATAGTTAAATCTGAAATATATTTAATTTTTAAAACTGTAAAAGAAAGAATGCAGGAGATAAAAGAACACTTGCTAGCTCAACCACAACCAAGTGATATCTTAAATGAAGATTTAAATAAGATATTAGAGATAGCTTGCAACGATATACTTTTGGCCAAGCATCTTTTTTATCGGGTGCCAGAAAAATTTAATTTTTTAAATCCTAACTATAACATGATTATAGGATATAAAACATCAGACTTTTTATTAAATTTATCAATACAAGAGCAAATGTTATATGAGTGTAAAAGTAAATTTAAATATGAGAGTAATGTGTATATAAGAGGACTTTCATATGACCCTCTTAATCTTTCGAATCAAGAACATAAAAAAATCTATGATAAAATGGTAACACTAGTTAGTCGGTATCCAGTAAATGATAAAACTTATGATTTATCGGGGCTCATCTTAAAATACTTTGCCTCATGTCAAGATTATCACGCTGAAGAATTGTTGCAATCTTGCGAGACTATTCCTGAAAGTTGCAAAAAGAATCTTCTTGATGCACCAATACTTTGGATTTTCATGTATCTTAACTTTTATATTAAAGAGTCCTTTGATAGACTTAAAAAATATTCATATCCAATTGAGTTTGAAATAGCTATTAATTGGCAACGCACAATGGGAACTTATTTTGAAAATGATAATTTTGATTTGATCGATGAATTTGAAAAAAAACGTCAAGAAAACTGCATAAATATTCTACAATCACTTAAAGAAAAATACCCGAATTTAATTTTTGATTTCAAAAAAGAAAATAATAGTGCACAAGTGTTTTTTGATAACTATAAATCCTACGAAAAATTCAAAACCGAATCTTTAGAAATAGCTAAGCCATATTACGTTTTTAAAGGTGATGTAATAGGTATATTGAGAATTAAAAGGCAGTTTGAAAATTGTATAGAATTACATTTTACTTCCTTTGATATAGAAACAGTTGTTCCTAAGTTACTTGGATTAAAACCCATTAATGAGTTGCGTAAAAAATAATTATTGCAAAAGATGTTGCAAAAAATTGGCGAACAGAAACAAGCATTTTAATTTTGAATCTTTTTGATTTTCTTGAGAAGTGGGATAGCGTAGACTTATAGATAAAAATCTTCATTGAATATTAGTGACAAAATGGCAAAATAATTCAGTAGCATCTTTAATCAGGAAGATTAAATGATTGTGTTAGGAGCTAACTATATATGAAAACTTTGCAAAAGAAATGGTAAAGAAATGGTGCGGATTATGATAGTTCGTGCCTTTTTTGTTCCCTAAATTTATAAAGCAAATCTTAAAGAAAAATGTAGCCACAACAAAAAAGACTGTCGTTTATGGGAAGACTATATTTGATATTTTTAAGGAAATTGAGGTTTTTTTGATGTATATTTTTTAGGTTTTATTAAATTTCAACTTAGCGTAGGCTAAATTTTTGTTGATTCATAAGTGTATAAATATGGTGGATATTGAAAATGAAATAGTAGAATGTTAAACTTTATATAACATTTTATAATTTTATAGCATTAAATAGAGTGCTACATATATTGCTTAAACAAAAAGATAGCTTACTTAAAGGGAAGAAATGAATAAAAAAGCTAGAGTATCTATAATAGCAATAATGATTTTGTTAGTTGTGGCTATAGTTGTTGCAGCTAGTTTTGTGGTAAGCAAAAATCCGACATTAAATAATGACGTAGCCAATGAAAGTTTTGATAGATATAACTTTGAAAGAGAAATTGAAGTTGATGGTAATGTTTTTGAGTTTTATCAAAGTGGAGATCAGCAATTTAAATATGACCACGATAAATATGGCAATGTTTTAGTCCCAAATGAAGATAGAACAAATTTAGAATATTTAACTAAAGTTGATGGAGAAATTGTAGGGTCTGGAGTGACCTTAGATCAAGATGCTTCAGGAATTGAAAAGGTAAGTGTAAGTGACTTAGATAGAAACGATCCAAGGTTTAAGCTTGAGCCAATTGAAATAAAAGGGCAAAATAGGATGGCCTATTCTAGCTCTCAAATGTCTATTAAAAATTTAGTTGTATACGTAAAGTTTAAAGGTGAGACTACTTCAAATCCATTCCCACCTGAAAATATGATAAATTTTACAGATTTAGATAACTACTATAAAACTCTTACTCAAAACAAAATTAGCGTAGATTCAATTCCTGCAAAAGAAGCAAATGATACATATATATATGAAGCACCTTATGATAGATCATATTACGATGTAAAGGATTCTTCTTCTAGCGAAAGAAGAAATAAAGAATATGAGTTAGTTAAAAGTATCTTAACAAGTATCTCAACAAAATATAATGTTACAGCAGATGATATTGATAAGTTGGGTCCAAATGGTGTTTCAGATGGATATGTTGATTCAGTATCAATTTTTATTACAGGATCTAGAAACCCAACATGGGGCGGATTATTGTGGCCACATAAATGGAATATTCGAGAGATAAAAGGGGCAGACCCAAGCGACCCCAAAATGCTAGGAAAATGGTTTGGTGATTATACCTTTAACTTTATAGATAGTGTTGATATTGGGACAGTTTGCCATGAGATGGGACATGTTTTGGGTGCTCCAGATTATTACCATTACAATAACGATTTTGTCCCAACTGGCGAGTGGGACTTGATGTCTTTTAACAAAAAAACTCCTCAATATATGCTTGTTCATACGAGAAACAAGTATTTAAAAAGTATAAAACCAGAGCAAATTCAAACAATCACCTCAAGTGGAACATATACCGCATATGCAACAACTTTATCTAGAGTTTCTGGAGAAGGCGTGGGCAAACCTTTTGCATATAAAATACCGACAGATAAATCTAATGAATATATTATGGTTGAAATGAGAACTAAATCATCAGTATATGATTGGCCATTACCAGGAAGTGGATTAATTGTGTATAGGGTAAAAGAAGGTATAAACGGTAATGCTGATGCGGTATATAGAAAAGTTGATAAACCAGATGAGGTTTATGTATATAGACCAGCAGTTTCTCTTAAGCCTACGACATCTCCTAGTCAAAGATATTCTGCAAGCTATAGTGATGCAAAATTAGGATATTTATCAGTATACAATAATCACTTTAATAATCTTGGTAAACCTTTAGACCCAAATAATAAAAAAACTTATGAAAGTGATGCAATATATTATGTAGACGGAACTAATACAGGTATTCAAATTACTCCACTTTCAACATCTACAAATTATAGTCAATTTAGAATTGTATTACCTGGCGATGAAAATCTGCCTGAAAATATTTTTGATAAATTTGAAATATTAAATGCTGAGTTATTCCAAGATGATGTTGGGGCTGGTGTTAAGTTTTTCTTTTCAGCATCATCTGGACTTAATTTAAGTCTACTAAAAAATATTCAAGCTTCACTCGTTAAAGAGGGGCAACCACCTTTTTCAATCGCCAACATTGATATAGCTAAATTTAAAAGTGAATATAACAGCTATAAAAGTGTTTTTGAAGGAAGGTTTTATTTAGGACAAACTGTAGATTTGAACAATCTTTTCCATCATACTAGAGTAATGACAGGAAACGCGGTTTCCGAAGATGAGTATCCACAAGAGGTATCTTTGGTTATCTTTGATATCAATAATAATTTCAGTATAGAAAAAAAGATTGCAATAAATAAAGCAGGAAAAAGCTGGTCTACTCTTTCAAAACTATATCCTGAAGCCACAATATATGCTTCAAATACGATGAGTGTTGCGCTAGATAAAAATGGGATTGCAAGAACAAATATACCTTTGGGACACACGGGTGATGTTCCTTATAATACCCTCGAAGCTAAGTGGAATATAGAAGGTAGAGGCCCATATATTTCTATTGCTTTAGGGAGAGATCATGTGCTAGCTTTAACTAAAAATTTAGATGTTGAAGCCTACGGCTATGATTATCGTGGCGAAATTGGAGCAAGAAATTGGAGCAATATTTTAAATATTGCAGCAGGCACTGGAACAAGTTATGGAGTAACTGTAGATGGAACTGTTTTAGCTTTAGGAGCCGATGATTTAGGGCAAATGGAAGTTGACTCATGGACTAACATTGTTGATATTGTAGCACATGGCAATAATGTTATAGGAATTACGGAAAATGCTAAAGCTAAAGTTGCAGGTGTATTAGCTGATGAAGTTAAGCAAGCTATTGAAGCGGAGACGAATGTAAGTAAAGTTGGTCTTTCTAAAGAATACGCCGTTTTAATATATAAAGATGGAACTGTAAAAGCTTTTGGAAATGATACAGTGACAATGAATGCATTAAATGAGGTTTTAGCTAGTTTAACCGGAATTAAAAAGGTGTCTGTAGCAGATTCATATTTTTCTCTTTTGACAAATGCAGGAAAGGTAATTACACCAATGGGGCCTAGTCAAGCTTTCATGGATCAATTTAATAGTTTGATAGATATAGTAGATTTGTCTTGTTCAAATCATCATGCTATGTTTTTGCGCGAAGATGGCTTTGTAGAATATATAGGTCAAAATGATGTATACCAAACTAATGTTGAATTTAACAATTTAATATATACAGGAGTAGGCGAATTTAAAGAAGTTACAAATATTGAAATTCGAGATAGTTTTGGATTTTCGATGGCAACAACCATGCAACTTGACTATGATGCGGGAAATCCCCAACATGTATATTTAACTATGAAGACAGTTGCACAAGGCGGAGGACTTTCAACTTACAAAAGGCTTATGTTTTCGACTAGTCCTATTGAAGGAAAAGATGAAGTTGCAGAAATTCAAATAGATATAGAAGCACATCCTAATACGGGAAATGATATTTTACCAGAGGGGCAAGATATTACAAAATGGAAAATTACTTCTATTAAAGAAGGCTTTATAAGATTAAATATTACAGCTCATGGGACAGACATTTCAAAAACTATTGATATAGAAGTGAGACAGTATATTCCGTTAGATAGCATATTAATAGAAGGTACAAAGTTGGATGAAAATGGAGATCCAGATTTAACAAAGGCTAGTATATTTATAGAAGAATATGCTTCATATGCTTCAGTACCCCCTCCATTAGTGCAATTAAAAATACTAAAAAATCCAAGTAATGCTCTTGGGTTAACCCCGCTGCCAAAACCTACATATACTGCAAGTCCTAGCAATCTAGTTACAATTAATGATAGTGGCCAAATAAGGGCTGTCAAAGGTGCTAGTGGAGAATGTATTGTTACTGCAACATTAAGTATTAAAAATACAACATATTCAACTCAAACAGTAGTTAAAATTGTTTCTGAAATAGAAAGTATTTCTGCTGTTTATCCATCAGGAATAACTTCCTTTGATTTGAAATATGGAGATTCTTTACCATATGCTGAAATGAAAATTAAAATAATTCGTAACGTAGATGGTGGAACGGTGGAATCTGAAATGGGTGTGAGCGCTACGATGGTAGTTTCAGGTACATATAATCCTGTTGATTTATCTGCTGAGCAACAAGTTAGGATTACTTATTTGGGGAAAGAATGTATATTTAAAGTTTCAGTAAATGACTATGTTTCTAGTATTTTTATAACTAATCCTCAAACTAGATACAAATTAGGTACTACATTTATTGATGCAAATACAGAAATAGGAGAAATAAAATATACAAAGGCATCTAGTGGTGATGAAATAACTTGTGCATATTTAGATAAGCCTTTTAATGGAAAGTTTTTTACAAATTTGGCACAAACAAGCTTGTATACTTCTCCTGGAGAAAGAACTATTGAACTTGTTTATTCAAAACAAATAGGCTCATATCTAAATCAAGTAAGAACTATTTATCAAATACAAGTTGTTGATTATGTAAAAAGCATCAGTTTTTTAGGTAATCCGCCGGCTACTTTGGCAACACTAGAATATCAAAGCGATTTAAAAGATTTCCCTTATTATTTAAAATTAACATTTCAATCAACAAAGGAAATATCTGTTGATTTGTCTAGAGTAACAATTAGTGGTTTTGATGCCAATGTTGTGGGGGCCCATGAAGTAAAATTTAGTTATAAAGATGAATTTGGCAATGAAGTTGAAACCTCTAAAAAGATAGTTGATGTTATTTTACAAGGCTCTAGAACTGAAATATTTGGCTATGAATCACATGTAGGCCAAGGTGATCATTATTTTTATTATTTGCAAAATGGAGATTTAATTTTAGATGATGTGAAGGTCACTTTACCATCAAGCGACAAGTCTCTTATTGTTGAAAAATATAATCCAGAGTTAGAGCAAGATATCTATTATAACTTTGAAACAAATGATACTGGTGAAGTTGTTGATAAATTTAATAAAGCAATTATTGGTAAGCCCTTATTCGTGCCGATATATATTTATGCAAAAGAAAAAGAAGGCGCATCAATTGTTTTTAAACAACAATTAACTCATTATGTAACAACTTTTGGCATCTTAAGGTGGGAAATAAAAGGGATGAAAGAAGAAGGTGAATATATTTCACCGGGGACAGAAGAAAATCCTTTGGAATTTGCTTATGCTGACTATGAAAGAGCCCCTAATCAATCTGAGATAGCTCTATATTTTAACTCTTTAAATCCATATGAAGAAAGTGCTACACTAAGTCCCAAAAATATTTCATTTGATGAAAATGTTGTTGATCAAAAACAACCACTTAATATCCAGTTTATAGGTAATTCAAAGCCTCAAGTTAGAGATGGCGTTGATTTTGTAGATCAAACTTATTGGATTATTGTTAGAGATGTAATTGAAGATATATTAATAGATGATGAAATTGTAATTAACTATAGTAATGATGGGGCAAGTTTAGAAAATACTCTTGCTTCAAAAGTGAAACTATCAAAGAGATTTGCTGGAGAAGTTTCGCTATTACCAAGTGATTATAGCAGTGTAACATATGTTGATCCAAGTGGTTATTTAGATATTACAAAAGAGCTAACAGATAATGGTGTAGTAGAGCCAGTCGCATCACATGAGTTGACTGTGAAATATTTGACCTTTGAGAAGAATTTTAGATTAAGAGTAAAAGATGAAGTGGTTAATATGGCCGTAGCTAGTAATCAACATATTATTGGATATCAAGATAATTATATGGATTATCTCAATAATATGGTGTTCGAGTTTACCTTAAGATATTCAAAAGACCTTAATGGGAATCCAGAAAAAGTAGAATATACATTAAATGCTCTAATTACTGGGGGAGTAGTAATTAAAGAAGATGAAAACTTTAATAATGAAGCTATAGATACAACTCAAACTGTAACTATTACACATACAAGATCAAATAAATATATAGAATTTCACCTTACTGTAAAAGACTACGTATCAAGTCTTTCATTGACATTTCTTAATACAGATAAGATCTTTACCTTTAATTCAAAACCTGCAATTTTTTATAAGGATATTTTAGAAGAAAGTGCCGAAAGCTTTGTAAAAATTCGTAGATTTATGAAAAGTGGCGAAGAAAATGATATCCTTGCAACTAGATATTATTTAGAGGGAGTAAGATCGCATAGATATGATGATACTGGAGCTTTAGCAGCATTGCCTGGTTCTGAGCAAAATTCATTTTCAACAAGTGAGCCTGTGGCGTCTAGTTATTTAGTTCCTGGTAATTGGAAAATAAAAGCAATATATGTGCCTGCAGCTGGAGAGTATGTGCGATCAACTGCAGATATTACATCAACTGTGGTGGATTTATTAGTTCAAAATTACGTTACGGAGATGTCAGTAAAATTGAAAGATAGTGCAACTAATCCTACATATCGTTTTGGCTCAACTCCCGATTTTTCAGAAATCATTTTAACGGCAACAATGGTATATTCTGATACAGGTACTAACAAAGTAAATCTTTCTGGTAAAACTGATATTACTAGAAGTTTTGAAATTATATATGATTCAACAAAAGGTGGTTCAACAAGGATAGATATAAGACCAAAAGCAGCCTTTAAAAAGACAAGTGTAAGTGCTGGGTATAATGTTACCTTTGCTGCTAAAAAAGATTTAGTATTTATAAAAAATGATATGTTTTCTAAAAGCCCTAGAGATTTAAAAATCTTAAAGTTTGAGATTTTAGTATTTAATGGGCCAACAGAATTTAATAAGATTTTTAATAAAATAGCAAATTTAAATACTGATTTTAATTTTTTAATAGACCACATTTATTTAAATAATGTAAAAATCTCATTAGATAGTAATGTCAGTGTAAAATCTGGTGATATGTTAGAGTTTAGAAATGGCGATGGCAATACAGTATTTAAATATATGTTAGCTGTCATTGGTGATGCAAACCAAGATGGTAAAGTAAACAGCGATGATATAGTATATCTTGCAACAATGTTATTAATGAAAAGATACGATGAAAATAAATATATCCCAGAAATAATGGGTGGTAATAAAGCGTCAAGTGATCCCTTAACAAGCTTTATTTCAAGGGTAAGAGCAATTAATAATCCTGAGCCTTTAAATGCTCCTCTTCCGATAAATGATGTAGCAAATATTTTTATAAGTAAGAAGACAAATTTAAAAGCCGAAAAAGAAGAAACAATAATAACGGTAAGTTAAAATTATGAATAAAACTCTCAAAAAGTTAATATGCATTATACTATTAGTTACATTTCTAATAGCGATTTTAACTGCATGCAAGAAAGGCAGAACAATAGAAAGTCCTGTTGAAAAAATTGAAATTTTGCAAGGATCGTTTAAATCACAATATGCCTTGGATGAACAATTAGATCTATCAAATGCTAAAATAAAAGTTTTTTATATTAGTGGCGAAACAGAAGAGAAAAGAATTACCCTAGATATGATAGCAGGCTTTAATACCAAGACAAACTTGCCAGCAACAAAGACACTAGAGGTTGTATATAGAGGAGTATCTACAACATTTACTTATGAAGTTTTGGGAGAAACACATGTAACATCCCCTATAAGATTAGTTATAGAAGAAGCTCCCGATCCAGAAAAAGGGGCAGGTTATTGTTATCTCAATCTTTATATTTTACATGCTGATGAAGTTACAAATGGTATATATGCTCTTATGTTTGATGTGGAAAAAGCGGCTGAATTATCAATTGCAGTGACAACTGTAGTGCTTTCACAAAGAATAAGTGCAAAATGGACAACAACTCCCTATGAAAATACGGAAAATCCAAACAAATTTAGCATTTTAGCTTATGCTAAAAATGGACAAGACACTCTACTTACCACTATTGCCGAAGGGGAGTCTGTACAAAAGATTTTACTATATTCTATTAGAATAAAAAAACCGTCTTCTGCAAGCACGATACATCTTAAAAACATAACGATATCAGATGGTACAAAAGATACAAAAGCACCAAATTTAACATTTGAAGTGAGTGCGCCAAATTAGGTATTTGGAAGGCATTTGTTAAATGTAACTGCCTTAGTTGGTGCAAAAGACATGAAAGCATATTTGAAGTAAGTGCGGCAAATTAGGCATTTGGAAGTAATTTGTTAAATGCAAAAACAACTGTATTAGATGGTGTAAAAGATACAAAAGCACATTTAAAGTAAATGCGGCAAATTAGGCATTTGGAAGGCATTTGTTAAATACAAAAAGATGGTACAAAAGAAAAGCACATTTAAAGTGAATGCGACAAATTAAGTATTTAAAAATACTTTGAAGCGTAAAAGAAACGATTATAATAACAAGCAATATTTAATGATTGAAAAGATTTTTGTTGGAAATCTATGTTTACAATACACTGATATTTTACTTGGTGTATTTTTTTGATATAATTATGTAGTCAGTAATATTTTAAAATTTAAGGGGAGGATTTATGTTAAATATTATTCCAAGACCTGTGAAGGTTGAAATTTTATCAAAAGGCACATATGATTATTCGCAATATGATATATCAAGAAAATATGTCCTTGATATGAAACCAAATAGTTATAAATTAGAAATAAATGAGAAAGGGATCTTTTTAGAAGCTAGCGATGAAAGAGGTTTCCATTATGGTGCACAGACTGTAGCTCAAATAGCAGCAAGTGGAAAAATGCCAAATGTCTTAATATATGATGAGCCAAGATTTAACTATCGTGGTTTTATGCTAGATTGCTGTAGGCACTTTTTTACAGTCGAAGAAATTAAGAAGATTATAGATTTAATATCATATCTAAAATTCAATATATTCCACTGGCATTTAACTGAAGACCAAGGTTGGAGAATTGAAATATCAAGATATCCTCTACTTACCAAAATAGGCTCAAAGAGAGACCAAACTCTTGGAGACGGTATCCCTGTTGAGGGATATTATACCAAAGATCAAATTAGGGAAGTTGTCGAATATGCAAAGAGTAAGCATATAGATATCATACCAGAGCTTGATGTACCTGGGCATTTTTCAGCGGCTATTGCAGCATATCCATTTTTATCTTGTGATGGACAAAAAGCTGAAGTAAAAGAATGTTTTGGAATATTTGAAGATGTAATGTGTGCTGGCAAAGAAGATTCATATAGGTTTTTTAAAAATGTATTACAAGAAGTTTTTGAGCTTTTCCCATATGAATATATTCACCTTGGTGGAGATGAAGCTTTAAGGATTAAATGGCTTGAATGTTTTGATTGTCAAAAAACTATCAAAGACAACAACTTGAAAAATGAAGAAGAGTTACAAGCTTTTATGATGAATAGACTTGCCAAGTTTTGTAAAGAAAATGGCAGGAAAGTTATTAACTGGAATGACGGTCTTTATGGGGATAATGTTTCAGATAATATTACTGTTCATTACTGGAGAACTCAAAAAGCAGATATTGAGGCAAGTAAAAAACATGTAAATGCTGGTAAAGATTTAATTATGAGTCCTTTTTTCCATTACTATTTAGATTATCCATATGGAATGACTCCGCTTAGAAAAACATTTAAATTTAATCCAGTGCCAAAATGGTTAAATGATGAAAGCAGACTTTTAGGAGTAGAAGCTCCGCTATGGACAGAATATGTAAAAGATTTTGATAAAATTATGTACCAAACATTTCCAAGGCTCCTTGCAGTAGCAGAAAGAGGTTGGTCTCCATGGCATACTAACTATAAAGATTTTGAAACTAGAGCAAAAGGTATATCAGAATGTCTAGTAAATAAATATGGATATAATTTTGCAAAATTTAAAGAAGTAAATCCACGAGGGTTATTTAGATTAAAATCTTTGAAAAAATTCTATAAACAGATTGATATTGAAAGAGGCAAAGAGTCACTTGCAAGAGTAAATAAAAATAAGAGAATGCTAAATCAAAAATATTCTGAAGAAAATAAAAAATAAGCACATAAGTATAAGGTATATTCGAAAGGGAAAAAATCCATAGTAAAATGTATTTTATTTTTGATGAAAGATTATTATATAATATATTAAAACTAAAGGTCAAAAGCCTTTAGTTTGTTTAAACTAGAAAGGACAGGTTACTAGAAAATGAAAGATATTCAAAAATGTTGGAATATGAGTTCAAAGGAAGTTTTTGAAAAATTAGAAACATCAGAAACTGGATTAACGAGTATAGAAGCTAAAAAAAGACTTGAAAAGTTTGGTAAAAATGCTTTAGATGAGGTCAAAAGACCTTCTTTAATTGTTAGGTTTTTAAATCAACTTAAAGATGCCATGATAATAGTGCTATTAGTTGCAGCATTAATATCTGGCATTTTAGCTATTGTTCAAAAAGAATATATGGATTTAGTTGATAGCTTTTTAATTTTATTCATAGTAGTAGTAAATGCAATAATAGGTCTTATACAAGAAGACAATGCTGAAAAAGCTCTTTCTGCTTTAAAAGATATGAATAAACCGTATACTAAAGTTTTAAGAGATGGGGAAGTTGTTAAAATTTTAAGTGAAGAGCTTGTTATAGGTGATGTTGTTGTTTTAGAAGCTGGTGATGTCGCTCCTGCAGATATGAGGCTTTTTGAAAGTGTAAGTTTAAAAGTTGAAGAAGCATCACTTACAGGAGAAAGCGTCCCAAGTGAAAAAAATACCACAGTTATAGACCAAGATGAAGTTCCAATTGGTGATAGAGACAATATGTGCTATAGCACGGGTGTTATTACATACGGTAGAGGAAAAGCTGTTGTCATAAAAACTGGCATGGATACAGAAGTTGGAAAGATTGCTAAAATGCTTGCTGAAGATAAAAAGCAATCTACACCATTACAAAAACAATTAGATAAATCAGCAAAGATAATTAGTGTAGGAATTTTGATTATTGCTGCAATCATTTTTGTTGCTGGTGTTTTGTTCAGAGATAAAACACAACCTCTTGCAGATACCATAGTATTTGCATTTATGTCTGCGGTTGCAATTTCAGTTGCTGCGATTCCTGAAGGACTACCTGCAGTTGTAACAATAGTTATGTCTATTGGTGTCAAGGCAATGAGCAAGAGAAAAGCAATTGTCTCAAATCTTCCAGCAGTTGAAACTTTAGGTAGTTGCCAAGTTATTTGTTCTGATAAAACAGGGACATTGACCCTAAATCAAATGACAGTAAAACAACTATATAATGCAGCAGATGGCATGTATTCAGAAACTGAAACAAAATATGGTGATATTGGAAAGATTTTAATTAGGACTATGGCGCTATGCAATGATACGCAAGAAACGGAAGCAGGCTTAATTGGAGATCCGACAGAAACAGCTTTAGTAGCATATGCAAACAATCAAAAGTTCGTAAGCCTTTCTACAAAATATGAAAGAGTTGAAGAAAATCCATTTGATAGCAAGAGAAAAATGATGTCTACTATTAATAATGTAGATGGTGAGAAAATTGCTCATATTAAAGGTGCAACAGACATTTTACTTGCAAAATGCAAATATATTTTAGATAAAAATGGGGTAAGGGAAATTACTTCAAAAGATATAAAAATAATAGAAGAAAAAAATAGTGAAATGGCAAATAGGGCTTTGAGAGTTTTAGGCTTTGCTATAAAGACAATAAAGGAAGATAAGGATTTACGATTAGAGGCTATTGAAGAAGATGTTATTTTTGTAGGTCTTGTAGGTATGATAGATCCACCAAGAACTGAAGTTAAAGATGCGGTTGCTACTTGCAAAAAAGCAGGCATATTACCAGTTATGATTACAGGCGATCATATGGATACTGCAAGAGCTATAGCAAAAGAGATTGGAATTTTAGTTGAAGGTGGAATATCGATTACAGGTGCTGAACTTGACAAGTTAAGTGATGAGGAATTTTTAGATAAAATAGAAAACATCAATGTTTACGCAAGGGTAAGCCCTGAAAATAAAGTTAGAATTGTTAAAGCATTTCAAGCAAAAGGAAAAATCGTTGCAATGACAGGAGATGGTGTAAATGATGCTCCATCAATTAAGTCTGCTGATATTGGAATTGGAATGGGAATAACTGGAACAGATGTTTCAAAGGGTGTTAGCGATATGGTTTTAGCAGATGATAATTTTGCAACTATAGTAGCAGCTGTTGAAGAAGGTAGAAAGGTTTATGCAAATATTAAAAAGGCAATTCATTATTTATTGTCTGCAAATATAGCAGAAGTTTTATGTATGTTCATAGTAACTGTTATACTTTCTGCAATTCAAAGAGAAAGCATAGTTTTCTTAACACCAGTTATGATTTTATGGGTAAACCTTGTAACTGATAGTTTGCCAGCACTTGCACTTGGAACAGAGAAAGCTGAAGCAGATGTTATGGATATGCCACCTAGGAAAAACAGTAAAAGCCTATTTGCTGGTTCATATGGTTTAAATATTATTCTTCACGGAGTATTTCAAACTGTTTTAGTTCTAGCAGCATATTTTATTGGTGAATATACTGATATTGGTCATAATAACCATGGTGAAGCTATGACAATGGCATTTTTAACTCTATGTGCTATTCAACTATTCCACGCATATAATATGCGATCAGATCATAACTCACTATTTTCATCAAATCCATTTAGCAATAAGTATTTGAATGGTTCATTTATAATTGGATTTATCCTAATAATACTATCTATAGCAATTCCTGCAGTTGGGGAAACATTGTTTGATACAATACCTTTACACATTTCACAATGGGCTATTTGCATAGGTCTTGGTTTTGCTATTATCCCAATAGTTGAAATACATAAGATATTTATTAGGTTGCATATGAAGAAAAATCTTGCTAAAGAAAAAGAAGCTCTAGCAAATGGAAAAGAAATTGATAAAGTTTATAAAGAGCTATAAGTATTTGTGTGAGATGGGTAAACTAGCAAATGATGTTAGTATGAAAAGGTTAAATCTAGCTTGGAAATAAAATCTAAGGTATGGGTATGGAAGAATTAGGACTGAGAAAAAAATCTAGAAGAGTTTTGGTTCCTCAAAAAGTATGGGAAAACTTTGATATTGATGTTGAAGTAACAGATATTAAAGAGGTCTATGTTGAAGAAAAAGAAGGAATTCATCACTCCTTATATAGATTTAATGCTTTAATTAAAGATTCTGAAATTGCAGATGTTAGCTTTTATACATATGAACCACTTGAAAAAACAATTTTAGATTCAATTTTAATTGTGCCAGAATATCATAGATTTCCTACAAAAGAATTGATTGATGCTTTTATCCGAGATGGTTATAGAGTTTTTATTGTAGACATTACTGCTTCATCACCATATCCAACGGTTTATCCTCAATCACTACATTATTGTGTATATGATGAGGATAATGACAGTTTATATAAACTTGAAAAAACTGCAAAGGAAACTTGTCAACATATCTATTCTTGTGTTGTTAAAAGAGCAGTAAAATTTATTGAACAACAATTTGAAATACGAGATGTCATTTTATTAGGCATGGGAACAGCAAGTGACGTTGCAATACAAGTTGTTGGTTCAACAAATAAAAATATCAAAGCATTAGTTTGTTTAAATGGTTGTGGTTATGGCGAAATGCAAGACACCACAAGATTTTTAGGAGAAGAGCCATATAATGAAGAAAAAATTGCATGGCTTTCAGGAGTATCAGCAGTTGCATATGCAAAATATATAGATGTTCCTGTTTTTATAGCACTAGGCTCGAATAGTAGCAAAGGAAATGTTGATAAATTAGAAAATATTAGAAGCTTGCTTGTGGAAGCAACATTGAATTATGCATATTGTCCAGGCTTTAGTGACTTTATTACTCCAAGGCTTCATACAAGTGTAATTACTTGGTTAAATAGTTTAAGAACTGGGGCATATATCCCAGAAAACCCAGAAATTGCAATAAGAATCAATAAAGAAAATAAGTTATATTTTGACATTACCTGCGACCCAGGTTTAATTGTTGATCAAGTCAATGTTTTTTACAGTTTTGATGAAGAGAATAATCAAGTTAGAGATTGGAGAATGGGTAAAGTTGATACAGTGTCACACAATGAATATATGTGTGCTCCAAAACTTCTCGCTGAAGAAACAAAAGCAATATATGCATTTGCATTGGTCACATATATCACAGGTCTTACACTTAATAGTAAGTTATTGAAAAAAGACATATCTGAAAATAATAAGTTAAAAAACAATAGAGACCAAGAGGGAGACAATACCGTAATTTATCAACCTGCTGAAGGCACTTCACCGTTTGTGGAAAATTATAGCGGTGATATTTTATTAGAAAGAACATTAAAGATTGCAAAAAGCTCTAAAGGCTTGAAGGGAATAACTGCGGGTGAAATTCCGTTAAAGACATATAAATTAAAGAAAAATGTTTTAAATAGAGAAAGTATAATTCAAATAAATATTTGTTCACCGCAAGATGTAGACGCTAAGGTAACATTACTTTGTACAACTAAACAAAATACTATTGAAGAATACTATACTGTTAAGCAAATACCAGATACATCTGGCTTTTTCTATAACTATATGTTTAATCTCAAAGAGTTTAAAAATAAAGATAGGATGTCTATTAAAGACACAAGTGAAATTAAGGCAATTGTAATAGATGCACCAAATGTCCTTGTTGGAAATATGATAATACTTTAAATTGTGGTTTGATTTTTCACTAAAACTAAATATTAGAAGTAATATAATGCTATAATATAAAATGTTAGAAAAGATTGGATGTTAAAATAAAATGGCAAAAAAACAAAAAACACAAAGAGAAAAAACCATAAGCACTGTTATAAATATAGTTATTTTTGTGGTGTGCATAGTAGCTGCATATCTTTTAGCAACTTTTTTATTTGTAACGGTTCCTGTAAGTGGTATATCCATGGAGCCAACTTTACATGATGGTGATACGGTTTTGGTATATAAACCTGGGAAATATCAATTTGGAGATGTTGTAATTTTTGAAACAGATATACCAGATAGTGAAAATGGAAATGGAAATAATAAGCATTTTGTAAAAAGAATTATCGGTTTGCCAGGAGACCTTATTGAGTTTAAATATACCTCTAGTGGATATAGAGTGTTTAGAAATGGCGAAATGTTAGAAGATAAATATGTAAATCAAGAAAGATATGTTTCTGGGAATAATGCTGTTGGCAAAATAACAGTGCCTAAAGATGAGTTTTTCTATTTGGGAGATAATAGAAATCACTCTTCAGATAGTAGTACAACAAAAGAAACGGCACCACTAGAAAGTATAGTAGGAAGGGTGGTTTTGAGATATAGAGGCAAAACTATTTTAAGTAATCCATCAACAGTAAAAAGGATTAAAAATGTTATTGGGCTTGAAGAGTTTTCGCCTGTACCAGTGTTGCCGATAATTTAATTGGTTAAGTAATGAAATATTTGTGTAAATATTAAATGTTTGGAGGAGAGGTTTTAATATGGCACGTTTTTTAGGAAGTTTTGAAAGTGCAAAAAATTGGAATGAATGCTATCCGCTTGGAAATGGTAGGATTGGTGTTATGGATGATGCAAATCCAATTAAAGATACCATTAGTTTAAACGATAGCACATTTTGGTCAGGGACTGGAGAATTAACAAAACCTCAATATAATAAAGATGTAATTGTTGAAGTAAGAAAACTATATGATAGAGGTAAAATTTCAGAAGCAGAAAGGCTTATTGAAAATGAAATTAATGGCGATACAACTGAAAGCTATATACAACTTGGAAGTATTATAACTGATAAGGGAAAAGGTAGAATTTCAAATTATTATAGAAAGTTAGATTTTGCCACAGGTCTTCATACAGTAACATATAAAAAAAGAAGTACTTTGTTTGAAGAAAAATCTTTTGTTTCATTTCCTAATCAAGTTTATATAAGACAAATTTCGTGTGACAAACCATCAAATTTAAATATTGAATTGACATCAAAAGTAAAACATGAAACTAAAATTGATGGAGATATGCTTTTAATGGAAGGGTTAGCTCCAAGTACGGTAGATCATCCTAGTAAACTTAGTGTAAGTCCTGTTAAATATTTTGATGATAAAAAAGGAATGAGCTTTACAGCGATTTGTAAAATTTTAACTGATGGAGAGATTTTTGAAAAAGATGGAAAGCTTTTTATCAAAGGATATACCAAGACAGAATTTTATTATACCTCCAAAACTTCATATGAATTTTTTGGTGACAGATATAAATATTGTCTAGATACAATAAATACAGCACTTGAATTTGGATTTGAGCAAAGTCAAAATGTTTCGGCTGGCGATTTTTCAAGATTATTTAATAGGGTAAAGCTTTCTATAAATGGTATAGAAGATAGTCCTAAAGATATTAAAAAAGAATTAATTAATATCAAAAAAGGCGCAGATCCATTAAAAGCTGTTTTAACACTATATGATTTTGGAAGATATTTGATGATAGCAGGTTCTAGAGAAGGGTCAGCCGCTTTAAATTTACAAGGAATTTGGTGTAATACTTTAACTCCTCCTTGGGCATCAAACTATACTTTAAACATAAATTTTCAAATGAATTATTGGGCAGCATTAAGTTCAAATTTAATCGAATGCTATTCTCCATATGTTAATCAAATTAAAAAGATTGCTGAAAATGGAAAAGCTCTTGCAAAAAGTTTTGGAGCAAGAGGTTGGGTTGCAGGGCATAATAGTGATTTGCATGGACATGTTGTTCCAGTGGATAAAGGTAAGCGTGGTTCAATTGGATATTCTCTATGTATGGGAGCATCTGGATGGCTTGCTCTTAGTTTATATAAGAGATATCAATATACAAAAGACAAAAAGTTTTTATCAAAAGTTTTTGGTGTAATTAAAGGGGCAGTTGAATTTTATATAGACTTTATAACCTTTGATGAAAAGACTAATAGGTATGTATGCTATCCAGAAATTAGTCCTGAAAATACATATGTTTTAAAAAGAAAAAGATATTCTTTAGACAAAGCTCCTGCAATGACAATGTGCATTATTAGAGAATTATTTGCAGCTTATGTTGATATTTGTGATGAGTTAAAAATTGAAGATGATTTTAAAAAAGAAGTCGCAAGACATATTCATTTTATTACACCTTATATGGTTTCAGAAAGTGGAAGAATTCAAGAATGGAGCAAGGATTTTGAAGAAGCAGAGCCTAAACATAGACATGTATCTCATTTATATGGTCTATATCCAGGGGATGAAATTGCTAAATCTAAAGGAACAATACTAAAGGATGCTGCTAGAAAATCTCTAGAAGCTAGAGGTGACGATGGTACAGGTTGGGCGCTTGCATGGAAGACTGCACTTTGGGCAAGACTTAAAGATGGCAATCATGCTTATGAGCTTTTAAAAAATTCTTTGAGACTTAAATCAAATAAAGGTGTAATGAGGCTTGGTGGTGGTGGAGTATATGCTTCACTATTATCTGCGCATCCACCATTTCAAATTGATGGAAACTTTGGCATAGTTGCTGCTATTAATGAAATGCTTGTCCAATCTTTTGATGAACTAGAACTATTACCAGCACTACCTGATGAATGGTATGAAGGTGAAGTTAAAGGACTGACGATTGAAGGTGGCAAATCAATTTCTTTCTATTGGAAAGCAGGTAGAGTAATTCGTCAAACAGAAAGCAAAATTGCGAAACCTCAACGCTATTCAGAGGTGGATTTTTTATAAAATCAATTATAATAAAATTTTCAAAAATTTAAAGATGCATTGAAAAATGTATCTTTTTTTCTAAAAAGTAGCATTTATAGTTGTATTTTTTTTAAATAATGATAAAATAAGATAGCGACAGCAAAATATGTCCTTAAAAAATATCGCTATTGACAAAAAAATGAAAAAATTATACAATAATTATGCAATATTGAAGTCGCAAAAATTTATGTCAAAAAATTGTCTGCTGAGGGACCTTATTTTACAAAAAGAGGATAAATATAATAATGTGTGCAGGAAGAAAAAAAATTGAACAAATCAATATATCAAAATCAAAGTATTGTAATTTTTTAGAATGTCCTAAAATTTTGTGGTTATCGAAATATAAACCTGAAGAATTTAAGCTAAATCAATCTGCCCAAGGAATAATTTCTACAGGCACAAAGGTTGGGGAATATGCTAGAAATTTTTTTGGAGATTTTGTTGATGTGACCGCATATAAAGATGATGGGAAACTTGATATTTCAAAAATGATTGAGAAAACCAAAGAGGAAATAAATAAAGGGGCACCTATTATTTGTGAAGCATCATTTGACTATTACGGTAGATATTGTGCTGTTGATATTTTAAAAAGAGAAAAAGATGGTTTTAAAATATATGAAGTCAAAAGCTCAGCAACAAGTGAAAAAGACAAATACTTGCCTGATCTTGCTTATCAAAAATATGTATTAGAAAAATGTGGCATGAAAGTAATTGGTATCTATCTTATGCATATTAATGGAAATTATATTTTTGAAGAAGAATTGGATATTAAAGAGTTTTTCATTGCCGATTTTATGGATAATGATATAGAGCAAGAAGAACAAAAAATAGAAGAAAACTTACAAGAAGCTAAAAAAATACTGGATCTTGATTTGAAAAATGAACCCCAAAAATCTTTAATTGAATGTAAAAAACGAGAAGATTGTGCTTTTTGGGAATATTGTTTTAAAAACTTTTCCCCTCTTGAAGAGTCAAAGTTAAGTAAAATGAAATTTAAAGATAAAATTTATTGTTATGAAAAAGGTTTTATTTCACTTAATCAATTGATGCATCATACAAAAGGTGCAACACAAAGGCGACAAATTCAATTAGATTGTATATTTTATGACAAGCCATATATAGAAAAAGCCAAAATAAATGAATTTTTAGATGAATTAAAATATCCGATATATTTTCTCGATTTTGAAACATTGAAACCAATAGATTGTCTTGATTTTGATATAGAGCCAGTATTTTCAGAATTTAAAGGATGCACACCATATCAACAAGTCCCATTTCAATATTCATTGCATTATATTGAATCTCCTGGTGGCAAACTTAAGCACAAGGAATTTTTAGATACTTCAGGGATAGATCCAAGACGCCTATTAGCTGAACAACTTTGTAAGGATATTCCTAAAGATGCTTGTGTTTTGGCATATCATAAACAATTTGAATGTACAAGACTTAAAGAATTAGCTAAGGCTTTTCCAGATTTATCAGAGCACCTATTAAATATTCAAAACAATGTAATAGATTTAAAGACTCCTTTTCAAGAGCGCTATTACCACACAAAAGAAATGAATGGATCGGCGTCTATAAAAAAAGTGTTACCAGCATTGTTTCCTAATGATGCAGAATTAAGCTATCAAAATCTTGATGGTGTACAAAGCGGGACTGATGCGATGAGTATATTTCCTAAAATTAAAAATATGTCACCTGATGAAGCGGAAAAAGCAAGGAAAAGTTTATTAGAGTACTGCAAACTTGATACTTTAGCAATGGTAAAAATTTTTGAGAAACTTATAGAAGTTTCAAAATAATCAAGAAAAATTGCAAAAAAATCTTGTACTATATATTGATAGAACTAAATGAGGAATATTTTAAGAATAACGAGGAATAGCTTTGTATCTATTGCAACAAAAGAGAGAGGTTTGGAAGGTAAATAAAAGGAGTAAATATGTTAAAAATTTTCTGTGATGATAATGATAAAAGGGCAATAGGGCATGTTTTAAAGAGATTAAAACAAAACTATAACCATGAAAGTCAGCATATAGTAATAACTCCAACAAGTTATACGCTTGGTATGGAGACTTTAGTTTTAGATTATTTAGATGTTAAAGGAGCATTTAATATTTTTATTGGCTCATTTGAGAGAGTTTGTGCAAGGTCGCTAGAAAAAGTAGGGAAAAGTTATTTATCAAGGGAAGGGGCGATAATGGTAATGAGAAAAGTCATTAATGCCAATTCTCAAAAATTAAAGCATTATGCTGGCTCTTGTAAGAAAAATACATTTGCACTTGATATTTATAGAGCTATTGAAAGCTTAAGGCTTAGTGGATATTTGCCAGAATCGCTAGAAGAATCTCTTCCTAAATTGCAATCGTCTACTCAAAGTAAACTTAAAGATATAATTTTACTATACAAAGCATATAGGGAAGAAATTGCAAAAACGACTCCTGATCTAATTACAGTATATGATGGCTTTATTAACAATATTAAAAATGAAGAAGATATTAAAAAATCATATGTATATATTATGGGATTTAATACTTTATCAAATAAAGAGATTGAACTCATTAGCGTTATTGCAGAAAATGCAAAGGAAACAAATATAGCTTTATCATTTGTGCCAACTGATGAAGTTAATGTAGAAACAACACCAACTCAAACTTTTACTAGGCTTAGAGATAAATTAGGAGTAGAACACATTGAGTTGTTTGTAAGAGGAAATTTTGTTTCAAGGGAAGAAAAAATAGAAAAAATTAATAAAGCTAAAAAGTTAACAAATGATTTGGATTTTTTAAGAAGAGAACTTTTTGGTTATTCAGATAAAAAATTTAAAAATATCAAAAATATTGAGATATATGCTGAAGATAATGCTTTTTCAGAGATAAATGCTGTTGCTAATGAAATAATAAAGCTTGTGAGAAATGAAAAATATAGATATAGAGATATCACGATTTTCAACTCATTAGCTGAAAATGATTTTAGTATAAAAGAAATTTTTGGAAGATATGATATTCCAGTTTTTGTACCTTCTAGAGTGACATTAAGTGAGAGTTTAATTTTTGATTACATATTATCTATTTTAGAATTTATAAAAAATCCAAGAGATGTAAAAAAGGCTTTAAGATTTATAAAAAATCCATTATTTTATAATGACTTTTCTGAGGTTTGTCAATTTGAAAATTATATATATGAAAAAAACATAACATATAAAGATTTTGAAAATTCTTTTAAAGGTGGCGATTTTGAAAATTTTAGAAAGAAAGTCTTTGATATTCTTTGTCTATTTAAAAAGCAAGATAAAAATGCTGCAGGTTTTGTTAATGCTTGTATAAGACTAATAAATGATAGTGAAACTAAAGAGAAATTTACTGATCTTTTAAGAGGTAGAAGTAGCGAAGATTTTGAGTTTAATCAAAGGTCAGTCGATCTTTTAATAGATATATTACAAGAAATTAAAGAAATACTTGGTAAAGAAGATATGGAGATTTCAGAATTTATATCCATTTTGTCTTCTGGAGCAAGGGCACAAAGTCTATCTTCAATCCCTATAGATTTAGATTGTGTTACTGTTGCGCAAATAGGCAATAGTAAAATTTATGAAAATAAGATAGCTTTTGTAATGGGTCTTACAAATGATTCAAATTTAGATAACGTAAGTGAAGATAGAATATTTACCTCTTTTGATAATAGGTCTATGGAAGAAAATGATATAGCAATATATCCACTGGCATCGGAAAAAATAAAAAATAATAGATATGATTTTGTCGATATGCTATCAAAATTTGAAAAATTTTATTTTAGTTATCCTAAACTTTCTATAAAAGGAGAAAAGACACAAGCATCAATAGCCTTAGATGAATTAAAAAGATTAACTGGTGATGATCCAGATGGAGAGTATGAAAGTCTTTTAAAAAAATATGATATAACTTCTTTTATAGACAATCTTTTTAAAGATGTAAATCTTGAAAATTATTTAGTTACCGCGGATAATGCATTTTTTAAATGGTTGCAACTTCAAAGTTTAATAGTAGAGACAAAACATAAGGATTTTTATATAAAGCTGTTAGATGAAATTTATCAATATATTGATAAGGATAAAAGAAACATTATTGCATCAGCGCTAGAATGCAGTGATAGTAATTGCCATAATACTGTAGTAGAAAATCTTTTAGACTATACTGTAAAGAAAGATCAAAAAAATAGATATCTATCAAGCGTGTCACAATTAGAAACATATTTTGCTTGTCCATATAAGCATTTTATGTATTATGGACTAGGTGCTTCTAAAAGGTCTGAAGGTTTTATTTTACCAATAACAATTGGAACAATAATTCATAATATTTTAGAAAACTTTTTTAAAGCGGTTAAAGATCAAATTGATACAATCAAAGATCAAACAATTGCTATACAAATTAAAAAAAGCATAAATGAAATTTATGAAGATCCTACAATAAAGGATTTATATAAAAACCCACAAAATGAATTTTTCTTAAATCGTATTAAAGATGAGGTTGAAAAAATCATAATAAACTTAATTAGGCAAATTAAGAAAGGAACATATCGACCATATAAAATTGAATTTTCATTTGGATTTAATTCAAAGGAAGCACAAATTGAAATTCCAATTATCGAAGACTGTAAGGGCAAAGAAAAAGATGGGGTGTTAGCTCTTCGCGGGAAAATTGATAGGATAGACATAACGAAAAATAAAAATGGCAGCAATTTTGTAGGCATCATAGATTATAAAACTGGTACTAAAGATATAAGTATAGCAAGTATATTTACAGGACAAACAATTCAATTAGTTGTCTATCTTCAAGCTTTAAGCAAAAGCCCAGAGTTTAAAAACTACAAGCCAGGGTTTATTGCATATCTAATATTAAGAGATAATTACTTAAAAGAAGAAGATGCACAAGAAGAATCCTCGGATATTTTAAAACATGAAGGATTTTTTAATATAGATGCAAATAATGTTTATTCCTTTAATCAGGATATTGCTCCAAGCACTGATGATAAATTTTATATTCCAGAGTTTAAGATAAACAAATTAAAAAGAGAAGATGCTAGCGAAAAGACACAAGCGCAACTTCGTAAAGCAAGTGTATCTGATATCTATAAAGGATATAAATTAGATGAAGTAGAACATCCTGAAACTTTTTATAATGGACTATCTAGAAAGATTTTAAGCGAGAAGGGTTTTGAAATCTTGATAAAATATGTAGAAAAACTAATTGCTAACGGATTTTCGGAAATTCAAAAAGGAAATATAGAAAAAGCTCCGATGAGCATGGATAGTTGCAAATATTGTGATTATAAACCAATATGCGATATATCAAAAGATAGAAATGAAAGAGCAAGCCTTGACTTAACTAGCGTTAGATGTTTTGCCGATATATAAGAAATTATAGTTATAAAATAAAAAAGGAAAATAAAAATGACAAAAAAATCTTATGAATTTACAATACACCAAAAAGCAGCTTTAATAGATTACGAAAAGCCTGTTTTGATTGCTGCTTCAGCAGGATCTGGAAAAACTCTTATTATGGTTGAGAGAATTTTAAAATATTTAGAAGAACCAAATCAAAAGACTAAAGAGCTTGGGGATTTAGATAAAATAATTGTTTTAACTTTTACAAATGCAGCAGCAGCTGAAATGAAATCTAGATTAATAAAAAAACTTGCCCAAAAAATTCAAGAAAGCAGTGGCGATATCGTTTTGCATTTTAGAAAGCAAATTGAAAAAATTAACAATGCTATGATAGGCACTATAGATTCTTTTTGTAAAACAATTTATAGCAAATACTTTGAGCGTATTAATCTTGATGCAAATCTTTCTATTTTAGAGCCAATAGAAGATGAAGCATATATATATCAAACAATTGAAGAAAAAATAGAAGACTACATTAGTTCTTCAAGCAATAAATATCAATATATTTTTGATGCGTTATCCGATAATAGAAACTTTAATAATTTGAAAGAATATACATATAAAGTTATTGAACATATGTCGCTTTTCCCAAAATTAGATGAGTTTCCTAAAGCAAAAAGTTTAGATGAATTGATAGTTTTAGGTAAAGAGATATCATTTTTTGATTCAAATGATGAAAATAAAATGCTAAATTTAGCGAAAGACAAAAGATATACCGATTTAGAAAATCAATTTATTGAAGAATTAATAGATTTTGCTAAAGAATGCATGGTTGAAAGTATTAAAGTAAAACAAGAGAGAGGAGTTGCTTCTTTTTCTGATATAGAAAGATATGCGTATGATATTTTATCAAAGGATAATTGTGCAAAAGAACTTGCTAAAAATATTGACATGATATTTGTAGATGAATATCAAGATACCAATGAAATGCAAGAGGCAATAATTGATACGTTTGGGGTACAAAGATTATTTTATGTTGGTGACATTAAACAATCTATATATAGATTTAGAAATGCTGAGCCTGCAATTTTTGAAAGAAGATTAAGAAAATATAATGAGAACATCAAGAAAGAGGATATTAAAAATATAAAACATGAAAATGATTATAAAAAAATATATAAAGATAGCGATGGTGTGGTCATATATTTTGATGAAAATTTTAGATCTTCAAATCAAATCACAGATTTTGTAAATGCTATATTTGCAAAAAATATGACAGAAAGTTTTGGAAAAGTTGACTATGCTAAGACATCCATGATGAGGGGCCTTAAAATAGAATATGATTCAACTCTTCCTGTAATTACGATAAATAATACGAGCAAAGAAGATCTTACTTTTAGAAATAAAGATGTAGAAGCATATGGCAAGCCATATTCTGTAATTGATGCATTTAAAGATGAGGCATTGGAGCAAAAACAAAAGATAGCATCAGCAAGAAGTTCAATAGAACTTCAAGTGGTAGACTATATTAAAAAAGCTCTTGGTAAAAAAATAGATGACGGCAAATCTGTAAGAGAAATTGGTTATGGAGATTTCGCAATTTTAGTTAGGTCTTCAAAAGCTGCTAAAGGGATTATAGAAGCATTTAATCAAGAACAAATACCATATGAATCATTTCTTTCACTTGAGGAAGAAAATGAAGATGTCGCATTATTTGTGGCACTTTTAAAAATTTTAGATAATCCATATCAAGATATTCCCTTGATACAAGTTTTGCTTTCAAGTTTTGGGGATTTCTCAAATGAAGAACTTGCAATGATTAGAAAAGCATATACTGAAGATAGACCTAAAGTTGAAGGTGAAGATGCTAATAAAGATAGGAAAAATTTTTTTGAAGCATTTTTTGGCTATTCAAGAGATGATTTGATTAAAAAGAAAATTTCAAATTTCAATAAATTTTTAGATAAATATAGAGAAAAGTCTTTATCATTAGATGTCGCTGAGTTGATTATGTCTATAGCAACAGAAACTGGTTATGATGCAGTAATGATGTATGAGTCAGTTTATAGAATAGAATTTTTTAATTCATTTGTTTATTATTTGCGAGGAAAAGAAATTGCTAAAACAATTAAAGCATTTTTGTTTGCAATCCAAGATGGGAACTTGTCTTCCGTTCTAGATGAAATGATGAAAGTGAACTTTAAAGATGATTGTGTAAAAATTATGACTATTCATAAAAGTAAGGGACTCGAGTTTCCAATTGTGATATTGCCAGAAGCAACTCGAATCCATTATCACTATAGTTTAAAAGGTTTAGAATATCATGTAAATTTAGGATATGGGGTGCAAGTAAAAGATGCCAATCAAAGATTAAAAACTTCAACATTCAAAAACATGCTAATTGGGTATCAAAATAAGCTTGAAGAGTATGAAGAAGAAATGAGGGTTTATTATGTAGCCTTAACAAGAGCTCAAAATCATTTGTTTATATTATATAATGATAAGCAAGGATTAAAGAAAGATTATGTAGCTCCTGAGAAATGTACGGATTTAGAAAAATTATTAAGAAATTCATTTGATGAAATTTTGCAAACTGAAGTGCACTTTGATTTGAACTTGAAAGGCGAAAATATTGAAGTAGATGATAACAAAATATTTGTTAAAGACTTTTATAAGCCTAAAAATGCATCCAATGAAGCTGAGAAAAAATTTGAATATGAATATCCATATGAAAATACTAAAACTTTTCAAGCAAAATATAGTGCTTCTGGTTTAAAGAGATCAGAAATTAGGGAAAATATTAAAGAAATCAAAGTTTCAGTAGACAAAGGTAAAAGCAAAGACAAGGGTATAGCATATCATAAAGTTTTAGAATTGATAGATTTTAATAAAACATCTTTAGCAGATATTAATGCCCAAGTGGACGACTTTGATAAAAGAGGCCTAATTGACAAAAAAGATATAAATGCTGAATTTATACATAAAATAGTAAACTGGGATGTTTTTGATTCAGTTAGGGAAGGCAAAGCAAAGCTACTTCGTGAACAAAGGTTTTACTATAGAGATAAAGCAAATAAATTAAAAGATATACTAGGTAAAGATGCGCCAGAAGATAAAATAACAATACAGGGAATAATTGACGCTGTAATAGTGTGTGGGGATGAAGCCATTGTAATCGACTATAAATATTCTTCAAAAGATGAAGCATCACTTCTAGAGGTTTATTCAGAACAAGTAAATATATATATATTAGCATTAGAAAATATACTCAATCTCAAAGTAACTAAAGCCTTCATATACTCCATTGATAAAGGAGAGAAAACACCAGTAATCTAATAGATTTTGATATGAAACTCTGGGCTGTTAATAAGCATTTAGATAACTACAACATATAAACAGCTTATATAAAAATGGCACTTCTCTCAATGTGTTTGTCTTTTGATGAAGAAAAAACTGTTTTAATTTTTTTTAGTTTCTTAACAGTCCCTTTTTATTTTTATAGCAATTTAACTAAAATAAATTTTTAAAATTTGATTTGGTCACTTGATATCTTTAAAATGATTATGAATATACAAAACTTGCTACTTTTGTATCCAAAATAATAAATTTAAGTTACCAAACTATTAAAAACAAAACAAAAATTTACAAAAAAGTATCGTTTTTTCAATAAAAATAATATAAAAAGACATTGATTTTGTCATTTTTCCCTTATATATAAAATATTAAAATATATTTTTAAATTTTATCTTGCTTAAATGTTAGTATGTGTATATAATAAATATATATACATTTTCGGAGAGAGGAGAAATCATGGATTCATTGAAGGGATTTGTTGATAAATTTAGAGATTTTTTGCTTAATGAGGGCAATCTTTTAAACCTTGAAGTAGGTTTAGCACCAGCAGTTTACATAATAATATTTGGTGTCGTAGGAATTTTAATTGCTTTTATCGTAGCAATTATAGTGAAAAATTTAGGTAGAGCAAGCAAGCTAAAGAAACAATTAGATGATGCGACAGCATATGTTGAGGCAACAGGAACCATTGATGAAGAAAATGTATTTGGGTTAAATCAAAGAATTCAAGAAATGCCAGAAACCGTGAGTCGCGGATGGGGCAATTTCTTAGAGCAACAAACTGGCTATCCCTCAGATTATATAACAAAAAATGAAGTGCTTGAAGAAAGAAAAGGAAATCCAAACTACTCTTCGGGTTGGGGTTCATTTAACTTTTTATCCATTTTGACAATATTGCTTTGTTGGGGCGTATCTGCATTAGGGTATGCTAATTTGCTTTTTCAATATCCAGCACATTTAGAAAAGATAGCAGTTGTCCTTGGATATATCCTTCCTGTATTCGGCACATTGATAGTACCTTTGATTGCATATCTAATATTTTATTTTATTTTCTCAGCTAGGCAAAAGAGAGCGTATAAAAAACTTGAATCAAGTTTTTCTGCATTTCAAGATGCTTTAGATAATAATGTGATTATTTTCCGTGAAATAAATGACGAGTTTGTAGAAGAAAATATAGAAGAAATAAATGCTGCAATTGAAGATATTCTAGCAAACAAACTAGGGCAAAATGACATTTTAGAAATTGTTACTACACCTGAAATAGATGAGAATCTCATAATTGAAGAAACTCAAGATATCCCACTTGTAGAAGAGGAACCATGGGTAGAGGAAGAACCAATTACAGAAGAAGATTGGCGTGGAGCTGAACCAGTTGTTGAAGAACCTGTAGTTGTTGAAGAAGTTGAAGAGCCTGTAGTTGTTGAAGAACCACAAGAAACAGCTGAAGAACGTGAAAGGCGTCTTGGTGAACGTCTTGTACAACTAGTATTTTTAGCAGACCAAGCTTCTAAAGACCCAAATATCACCAAGGAAGAAATGGCTGAATTAAGAGCATTTTTGGCTACAACAAAAGATAGCGGTGATTATCCAAGTGATGCTGAACAAGAAATATTTGAAAGCTGTTTAATTATCTTAGATGGTGCATATAGTGTTAGATTTGCATCTGAACCAGAAGAAATAGTTGAAGAGCCACAAGAAACCGAGGCTGAAAGAAAAGAAAGAGAAAAAGGTGAAAGATTAGTTCAACTAGTATTTTTAGCAGATCAAGCTTCAAGGGATAAAGAAATTACAGAAAAGGAATTTGTAGAACTTAGAAGCTTTTTAGCTACAACAAAAGATAGCGGCGATTATCCAAGCGATGCTGAACAAGAAATATTTGCAAGTTGTTTGCAAATTTTAGATAGTGCATATGAAGTAAAATTCCCTAAAACTCCCGCAACTACACCTGAAGAAAAGCCTGTTGTAGTTGAAGAAGAACCGGTAGTAGAAGAAGAAAAGCCTGTTCTTGAAGAAGAACCGGTAGTAGAAGAAGAGGTTAAAAAAAAACTAGAAGTAGAAGAGCCACAAGAAACTGAAGCAGAAAGAATTGAAAGAGAAAAGGGCGAAAGATTAGTTCAATTAGTATTTTTAGCAGACCAAGCTTCAAGGGATAAAGAAATTACAGAAGAGCAATTTGTAGAGCTTAGAAATTTCTTGGCAAATGTAAAAGGTAGCGGTGCTTATCCAAGCGATGTTGAACAAGAGATTTTTGGAAGTTGTCTACAAATTTTAGATAGTTCATTTGAAGTAAAATTTGGTAAGCCTTCACCATTTGTAAAAAAAGAATCCACGGAAGAACCAGTAGCTTCTAAAGAAACTGAAACGCAAGAAGAAATAGTAGAAGAACCAGCAGTTGTTGAAGAATCAGAAGATTCTAAGGAAGAAATAGTAGAAGAACCAGCAGCTTCTAAAGAAACTGAAACGCAAGAAGAAATAGTAGAAGAACCAGCAGTTGCTGAAGAATTAGAAGATGTTCAAGAAGAAATAGTAGAAGAGCAAGTAGAAATGGTTGCTGAAGACTTAGGAGATGTTCAAGAAGAAATAGTAGCTGGAGATGCAGAAGTAGAATCTATAGAAGACCAGCCTGAAGAAGAAGTTGAAACTACTAATGTTGAAGAAGCTGAAGAAGAACCTAAAGAAGATAAGAAAAAGAAAAAGGGCTTATTTGGTAGGCGTAAAAAATAACAATAATTTAGAACAGTCAAAACGGAGTCACAAAAGCGACTCCGTTTTTTGTTTAAGAGCAAGTGAGATTAAATCCCATTTTTATAAGATATGGTAAATATTTTCTAATTCGAGAATTATTTGAGCGATTATTCAACACAGCGGTCATGAATTCTAGGGGATAATGGCTTTTATAGTAAGCTGTGATATAGGTAAGCTTAGCATATGCAGTAGCATGAGCTTTTGTGAAAGTATATGGGGTCAATTTTTTCAATTGAGTAAAAATTTCTTCAGCTATTTTTTTATCAATTCCGTTTGCAATACAACCTAAGACTTCAGGCAGTCCTTTGTCATTTAGGACAAAATTTCCCTTTTCATCTTTTAATCCATTAATAAATATTTCGCGTTCTTTTTCAATTTCTTTTAAATTAAAAAAGCTCATTGTCCGCCTAAAGTTATTTGCTCTAACCATATCATATCCAGCTATTTTATGTACAATCATCATAACTTGTTCTTGATATAAAATCATACCTCTTGTTGGCTTTAGGATGTCTATTAATTTATTATCCAAATATTTAATTTTGCTAGGATTAGCTCTACCTTCAAGATATTTGGTTATTGTGGAATCTGGCTGAGATAAACATTGATAATGTAGTGCAAAGGCTGCAATAAGCTCTTCAAAACAAGAGGGTTCTATTGTTTTCATGAATTTTTGAAAGTGAGGCTCTTCTAGTTGAAAAACACCCTCAGTATCACCATTTGATATTAGTTTATATACTTCCAAATTACTATAATTATTATCGTCGAAATTTAGATCAATACCTTTAGTTGCTAAAGTTATATTATGAACAAGTTTAACTTCTGTTAATGTATCTAAAGGTAAAAAGTTAATTCCAAAGAACCCAAGCATACTAAGGTCTTCATCGTCATATTGAGTGCAGATACGTTTGCTATTTTCAGAAGTAGGTAGAATTTCAGTTACCGGTTGATTGTAGATCATAGTTTTTATAGATGAACATATAGAAGAACAATATGAACCTTCAAGTTTAGCTGCAACACTGATGATTAATCTGAGTGTTGGATTTTCATTATATAAGTCATCTATTTCTTTTATGTAATATGTGCTGTTAGGGTTTAATATTTGATTAAGGCTAGGATTTTTACATCCTGGCGTGTCTTTAGGCAAGAGTCTTAATAACTTACCAAGATCGCGATAATCAAAAACCGATGCAGTTTTTTTAAGAGCCTCTAGTTTTCCCATATATTTGAATTTGATAGTTTTTGAAATATGGTTTTTACCATATTTTTGCACCATATAATTTTGTACTTCAGGCAATCTTTGGGCGCAAACATCAATGTCAAAACTAGGGAATTTAATTGTATTTTTATTAATAAATCTTTCAAAAATCAATCCATATTTTAGAGGATCTACATCAACAACCCCCAAAGCATATAAAACTATACTAGAAGCACTAGGTCCTCTACCTGGTCCTACGGGAATACCATTGTTTTTAGCCCAATCAACGACATCGGAAATGATTAAGATACAATCTGTAATCCCTAAATTTGTAATGATATCAAGCTCCTCTTTTGCTCTTTGCTGTATTTCTTTAGTTAATTTGCCATATCTTTTTTCAAGACCTTTTTTGGTTATTTTTTTAAGATATTCTCCAGCATTTAAGTTATTAGGGCATTGATATTTGGGAAATCGTGTGGTGTTACAGTCAAATTTGAATTTACATTTTTCTGCAATTTCATTTGGAGTGCTAGTAGCCTCTAGATGATAGTTGAATATCTCATCCATTTCTTCTTTGGTTTTTAGGTAAAACTCATCATTTGGAAGTTGTTTCCTATCTTTATCAGTTAGTTTTTTATGCGTTTTAATAGACATGTAAATATCATGATATTTTGAATCGCTTTTTTTTGCATAGTAGATATTATTGGTTGCAACACACTTAACTCCTATTTCATTTGCTATTTTTATTAAATTTGGATTTAATAGTTTTTGTTCTTCTAGGTTATGATCTTGTAGTTCGATATAAAAGTCGCCTTCATCGAAAATTGATTTTAATTTTAGTGCATATTTTTTAGCATTATCATATTCTTCAAGGGAAAGGGCGCCTAATGCACATTGAGGTAGTATTGGGCTCAAAGCAATCAATCCTTTGCTATGATTTTTTAATGTGTCTAAATCTATTTTAAAATTCGAGCATATATTAGAATCGCATAAATGTTTCTTAATTTTGGAGACTACTTTATATTTAAACATAAAAATACGGTTGCTTTCCATTTTATTATTTGCAGTATACGAAACATCATCGATTGAGGGATTGCTTAACTTACATAGGTTTTTATAGCCAGTTTCATCTTTGGCTAATAACACTATGCGATTATATTTATTGTGAGAGTTATCATAGATATAAAATTCACAACCAATGATAGCTTTTATGTTTGCCTCTTCACAGGCTTTAAAAAATTTAAAAGATCCAAAAAGATTTCCCGTGTCAGTTAAAGCCAAAGCTTTAGCATTTTGCTTTTTTGCCTCATCAATCAAATCATTAATTTTTGCACTTCCTTCTAATTGACTAAATTCACTGTGTACATGCAAATGTACATATCCATTATTTCCTGCCATTTTTATATTCTCCTTTCATTTTTTTATTATAAACACTTTTTCACGAACGTTTTTTCAAAAAGGCTATTGCTATTTTTATAAATTTAATATATAGCACTATTTGTAGCCTTTAAATTGTATATTTATATAAATTTTTCTAAAATATTTGCAAATTAAGCTGGGATTTAATAATAGCACAAATGAAATCCATTTTTCAACCCCTAAAATGAAAAAATAAAAATATTTTTTAAAAATTCAAAAATATTTGATTTTTGTTTGTGTATTGATTTTATAATAAAAAAAGGAGCTAGGAAAAACCTAACTCCTTGAACGTTTTGATAATAAAAAAACTATTTTTCTTCTTTATCTGAATCTTCTTTGGTTTCAGATTCTTCTTCAGTTGCCTCTTCTTGAACTTCAGCTTCTTCAGCATCATCAGCTTCAACTTCAACTGTTGTACTTTCTTCAGCATCATCAGCTTCAACTTCAACTGTTGTACTTTCTTCAGCATCATCAGCTTCAACTTCAACTGCTGTGTTTTCTTCAGCATCATCAGCCTCAACTTCAATTGTTGTAATTTCTTCAGCATCGTCAGCTTTAGCTGCTTCTAAATCTTCAATTTTTGCCTCTTCCATATCTTCTGGTAGGGGTTTATTCATAACGATTTCTTTCTTTAATGCTTCAACACGTTTTTCAACATCGGCATCATTTGGCAAATACTCATTTTTGGATTTGATGATTCTAAAGTCGATTGATGAAAATTCAATTCCGAAAACTTCTTCAAAAGTGTTTATTAGAGTAGCTTTAACTTTAGTAGTTACATCAACGGTTTTGTCAGAATAAATTTTTATGTCGATTTTCATTTTTACATTGCCAACATCATCTGCAAAGATATGAACTCTTCTAATTTTTGCTTCTTCAATAGGTTTGCAAACTCTAACTGCAGTCCTTTTCATAACAGCGACCGTAGCTTTAGTTGCACTATGTTTGTCTTTGAAAATCAAAACAGCGCTTAGTTTTTCTGTGTCTCTAAATGACATTGCAATACTAAAACCAGATAAAATACCAAATACAACAGTTAAGCTAATCAATAAAGCTTTCACTATTTTATTATCTAAGTCAGCATTTTTGATATGACCAAATGTGGTGATAAGTAGCAAAAGTACAAATAATAGGCTAACTACACATAGGGCAATACTAATAATTTTTTCTGTTATTTTTTTATTCATAAATTCTTCTCCTAAAAGGGTTTTCTATTAGTTATTATAACACTACTTGTATATTTTTATATACAATTTAGTTGATATTTAAATTTTATTTACGCTAATTATGTGTCTTGGGCGAGTTTGCACTTCTTGATGAATAGCGGGATAACCGACACCAAGCCCGATGATTGGAACCATGCCTTCTGGCAATTCAAGTTTAGCAAGCAATGAAGGGCTCTTTTTAAGATGTTTAACAAAAGACCAAAGTATTACGCTACCAAGATCTAACCCTCTTGCTGCAAGCGCCATATTTTGCACAACACAACCAGCATTTGTATATTCAATTGCAGGATTTTCAGCAAGCTTGCTAGAAATCAAAATGATTATTGGAACTTTATAAAAAGGTGCATTGGGTCTAGATGAAGGTACTTCCGCATTTACAACATTTGACATTTCTTTTAGCCATTCTTTATCAGTGATCACGGTTAAATGCAAATCTTCATATCTACTCCTTCCAACGGGTGAAGCCATTGCTGCACGTAAGATAATAGTAATATCTTCTGGAGTAGGTGTTTCGTTAGAATCAAAGTCTCTAACTGTTTGCCTTGAATAAATAGTTTTAAATAAATCCATAAAATAACTGCCTCCATAAACTAAAATAACAATTAATATTTTAACTTATAAAAAGAGCATAGTCAAGGTTTAAGGCTTTTTATGTGGCTATAAAGACAAGTTGTTAAGTCTAATGTTAAGTGCAACTGCGGCGCGTTTTTAAAATTTTTTTCCAAATTTAAGTGCTTTTCAGATTTTCCCCCAGATTATACAATATTAATT
>JGI24709J26583_10000287_pt1 | contig 41866 bp, 40 predicted proteins | sample BioPla2DNA1_FD_26583 | JGI IMG/M metagenome (IMG submission 26583) | reverse complement strand
TTCCATTTGTGACGACAGCTTCTCCATCATATTGGGCAGTGTATTTTCCATCACTTGAAACGAATTTAACAATAAATTTGACTAAGTTATCTTCTACTTCCTTTGAAACTAGTGAATATGTGCCACTCATTGAAGAAGTAACATTTTTATCAACACCATCAAGTAACTCTTTTAACATGCTTGGAGTAATTTCCTTCATTACATGACTGCTATCGACAATTTCAAAACTTTCTATTACCCATCCTTCTTCCGTGGCAATGGANTTTACTTGATATTTGGCCTGATAATCAAACAATGACGAACTTCCGTTATAGCTTACAATAAGATCATCAGTCTTTTTATCACAGGTTCTTGAAACTATTGTGTAAGTACCAGTAAAACTATCATCCAAAACAGGATCTTTACCTTGTAAATATTCGGCAATGGCACTTTCAACTATAGGATCAAGGGTTATTTCTTTTTTATTACATCCAATTAATGCAGTAATGATAAAAGAAATTACTAGAATTAATTTAATAGTTTTTCTCATAGTTTTAAACCTCCATTGAGTAATAAACATTATATATGGTAGTTAACAGGTAACTACAATAATCCACTTAAATAAAAGTCTTTAATAGCAGTAGTTTCTCAACCTCCTTTAAAATATAAAAATTTATAAGTCTTTATTAAAAAACTAAATTTTTAATTATTTTCCATATTCTTTAAAAATCCACCTCTTATACGACATATCAGATCCACTATTTAACCATTCAAGTCTTCTTTTTGCGATTCTTACTATATTTTCTGAACCGCAATCTATTATTTTTTCTAAAAGTTTTTTATCTGTCAATTTATCGACAGCAAATATTCTTAAATCATAAACAATTTCATTCCTATTTTCATTACCATTAGTATCAGTATAGTATTCTGTATGAACACATTTATAAGAATTTTCACTATCAGTAGCTATTTCGGCAAGTATTTCCTGATTATTTATCATATTTATACTTTGTATGCTCATATCAGGATTATCCAATTTGTGCTCTTTTAGAAATTCTGCCAGTTTTATTTGACTGAAATTTCCAAGTTTCATATTATTGATAATATTTTTTGCATTATAAGAATTTAAAAAACTAAAAAAATCGGTATATATATTTTCTATAATATCTTCATCAACTTTATAGGGGTCTTTTAACTTATCGATTGCTTTAATACGCGCAATAGTATTGACTCCATCATTTACAATATCAACTAATAAACTTTGATCATCAATTTTTTCAACAGAAATAATAGCTGCCCAATAGTTGGTAGAAGTTTTTGCGACTTCAAATATTACATCTTTATTTATCAGTCTGTTGGCTATTTCTCTTGTAATGAAGTAAGAAGATCTTTCATCAATTAAATCAACTACAAGTTCAGGTTTATTAAGTTTTTCTACCGCAGCTAATATGACCTCAATAAAAGCAGCATTTTTTGCGATTGTATACAATTTCTTTTGATTTTTAATTTTTGCAACATAAACTAAAGCTTTGGGCAAATCTTCATTATTTTCGCTTTCCCAAATGGGTATTTGAGATTTTGATCTAAGAAAACCCATCTTATTTCCTCCTGAAATAGAAATACAACACTATTTTAAAAATTATTTTATGAATATTATACTTGTTAATATTTTAACTTTCCTTTATACATAAAATATATCACTTTTATAGATTGATGTAAATAAAAACAGTCCTTTCGAACTGTTATTTGTTTAATTTAGAATATTCTACAGCAATTTCACTGGCAACTTTAGCATTGTTGTAAGCTAATTGTAAATTGCTGGCAAAAGATTTACCTTCAGTAATATCTTTGATACTCGCCAATAGGAATGGTGTTGTTTCTTTACCTTTAATACCCTGTTTTTCAGCTAGTATTAAAGCTTGATTAATGACAGCTTCTATTTTATCAAAATCTAATGAATATTCTTCAGGAATAGGATTAGCAATTAATATTCCACCATTTAAACCTAATTCCCATTTAGTCTTCATGATTTTTGCGACTGTTTTTGCATCTGGCAGATTAAAATCAACTCCAAAACCAGATTTAATGGAATAGAAAGCCGGAAAATCATCTGTCTGATATCCTAAAATCGGAACACCCATAGTTTCTAAATACTCTAATGTCAGACCAATATCCAATATTGATTTGCAGCCAGCACCTACTACTGCAACATTAGTGTGAGCCAATTCCTGAAGGTCTGCTGAAATGTCCATAGTCTCTTGAGCTCCTCTATGTACACCACCTATACCACCAGTCGCAAAAATTGGAATATTTGCCATTTCAGCAATCATCATTGTAGTTGCTACTGTAGTAGCACCGTTCTTTTTAGTTGCTACATATGTTGCTACATCTCTTCTAGATACTTTTCCAACATTTTCAGCTTTACACATTAACTCTAACTCATCAGAATTCAAGCCAACCTTTAATTTACCATCAATGATAGCAGTTGTAGCTGGTATAGCTCCTGCTTTTCTAACTACTATTTCTACATTTTTTGCAAATTCAACATTTTCGGGATAAGGCATACCATGTGAAAGGATTGTAGATTCTAAAGCTACAACCGGTTTACCTTCTTTAATAGCTTGTGCTACTTCATCAGTAATACTTAAATAATTTTTATAATTCATATTGACCTCTCTCTTTTAAAATAATTTCTTCAATTTTTTCTAAACACATCTCTGGATTTATTGTTTCTGATGTGCTAATAGCAATTATTCCGGCAGCTAATGCATAATCTAAAGTTTTTTCAATATCAAAGTTGTTAACATAGCTATAAATGACACCGGCCATAAAAGAATCACCGGCACCAGAAGCATTAACCATGTCTACTGCTTTAAAAGACTTTAAATAACTATTACCTAAATAATCATAATATAAACAACCATCTTTTCCAAGAGAAACAAAAACTCTTTTTACTCCTTTGTCTATTAAGATTTTACAAGCTTCAATTTTATCCTGGTAACTTTTTGTACAATGATCTGATAATATTGAAAGCTCCAGTTCATTTGGTTTTATAGTATGAATATAAGGTAAATATTTTTTAATTCTTCTGGCATAAGCTGTGCTTACAGGATCACAAAATAATTCTTTTGAAAAATTATGACAGATATAATCAAGAGTTTCTTCTGAAAGACAAGGATCTATTGTAATTACTTTAGCATTTTTAATTACATCGGCGATTGCTTTTAAGTAATCAACAGATATGTTGTTAACAATATGCATATCACTTATAGAAACATACATATCTCCTTTTTCATCTAAAATACAAAGATAGGAAGAAGAATTTTCATTTTCTACTGTCATCGAATAAGAAAAATCTATCCCTGCCTGTGTTGAATACTCTTTAATAAATTTACCATAATTATCATCACCTAAAGCAGTTATCAATTTTGTTGGATAACCGATACGAGATAAATTTTCTAATACATTTCTAGTTACTCCACCAACAGAAATAGACATATAGCCAGGATTTGAGTCATGTAAAATTAAAGTTTGTTTACTACGACCGTTGATATCAATATTTGCTGCACCTATACCTAAAACATAATCATTTTTCATATATTAACTCCAAAAATATTATACCATAATAGCAGACATTAAAAGAAGAGAATTTACTTCTCCTCTTCAATCTTTAATTGATTAATAATTTCATCAATACGGTTAGCATTTTGAAGTGATTTATCTAAAACAAAGACCAGTTCAGGACATTTTTTTATTTTCAGTTTTTTTGCCAGTTTGCTTCTGATTAAGCCTTTGGCTTTATCTAAAGCAGCTAAACGGTATTCATCTTTTTGATATTTATCTAAAAATGTGACAAATACCCTGGCTATAGAACTATCATTATTTAATAATACTTCAGTAATAGTTACATATCCTATATTTGAATCTTTAACATCATCTCTGATAATCATTGTCAAGTGTCTTAAAATTTCGGATTGTAAGCGTTCTTTTTTTAAAGACATATTTTACTCCCTGACTTCCTGATCTTCAAAGGCTTCAATAATATCATCAACTTTAATGTCATTGTATCTTTCAATTGTCATACCACATTCATAGCCAGCTTTAACTTCTTTAACATTGTCTTTAAAGCGTTGCAGTGATCCTAATTTACCAGTATAGATTACTACTCCATCTCTAATCAATCTGACACCACAATTGTTTTTAATGACTCCATCATCAACATAACAGCCGGCAATAGTACCTATTCTGCTGACTTTAAATAACTGTCTTACAGTAGCTTGTCCTAACACTACTTCTTCATAGACAGGTGCCAGCATTCCCTTCATAATAGACTCTAATTCTTCTAAAGCTTTATAAATTATATTATGAAGTCGAATAGAGATATTATTTTCTTCAGCCATTCTCTTAACTGTTGCATTAGGTCTGACATTAAATCCGTAAATAATTGCATTTGAGGTAGTAGCCAACATAACATCAGATTCAGTAATGCCACCAGCTGCAGCTCTTAGCACTCTTATTTTAACTTCTTCATTAGAAAGTTTTTCCATCGAACTTTGAACTGCTTCAGCACTACCAGAAACATCGGCTTTAATAATAATATCAAGTTGCTGTAAATCGCCCTCTTTTATTTTTGCTGCTATATCATCCAGTGAAAGACCAGTTATTCTTCTTTCCTGTTCAATTTTAGCTTGTGCTCTGTTATTAGCAACACTTCTGGCACGCTTTTCATCGGCGAATACTTTAAAATGATCACCTGCTTCAGGAACATCTGATAAACCAATAATCTCAACAGGGGTTGAAGGTTTAGCAGTTTTGATTTCCTTTCCTTTATCATCAGTCATTTTTCTAATACGACAGAATGCTGAGCCAACTACTAAACAGTCACTTGAATTTAGAGTTCCGTTTTGTACCAATAATGTTGCTACAGGACCTCTACCTCTATCCAGTTTGGCTTCAACTACCGTACCAGTAGCTAATTTATCTGGATTTGCTTTTAATTCTAAAACCTCGGATAATAATAAAATCATTTCCAATAATGTTTGAATACCCTCTCCAGATTTAGCACTTATTTTTGTAAACATCGTATCTCCTCCCCATTCTTCAGGGATAAGTCCGTAATCAGCCAGTTCGTTGTAGACTTTATCTACGTTGGCATTATGTTTATCAATTTTATTAATGGCAATAATAATTGGAACATCTGCAGCTCTGGCATGGTCAATAGCTTCCTTTGTTTGAGGCATGACACCATCATCAGCAGCAACTATAACAACTACTATATCAGTCATTTTTGCACCTCTAGAACGCATAGCTGTGAAAGCTTCATGTCCCGGAGTGTCTAAAAAAGTAACTTTCTGACCTTTGACATTTGTCTGATATGCACCTATATGCTGAGTAATTCCACCAAATTCTCCAGCTGTAACATTAGTCTTTCTAATAAAGTCAAGTAGGGTTGTTTTACCATGATCAACATGTCCCATGATTGTTACAATTGGAGCTCTAGGTAATAAATCTTCTGGTTTATCTATAACATCATCTTCTAAGGAATTGAAATCTTCAATTTCATCTTTAGTAATATTGATGTTATATTCTAAAGCAATAAGTTCAATTGTATCATCATCTAAAGATGTATTAACTGTATACATTTTTCCTAACATAAATAAGAATTTAATAATTTCAGCTGGAGACTTATTAATCTTCTCTGCTAATTCTTTAACAGTGATGCCTTCCTGATAAGTACAGTCCTTTGCAGCTTCATATTTTTTATTATAATTTTTGTTATACTTTTTCTTGCTGTTATTTCTTTTTCTTCTTGGTTTTCTATTTGTCATTACTGCACCACCTTTCCTTTAATTTATAACAATGAATCTAATTCATCATAAACAGTTTCTTTTACTTCACATTCTAATTGCTTAGCAAGAAGGTTATTACTTCTCGCTAGAGCAAATACTTCTTTATCTTTTTTAAGATAGGCTCCTCGGCCATTTAATTTTCCAGTTAGATCAACAACAACTTCATTTTCAGGAGTTCTGACTACTCTAATTAATTCTTTTTTGGGAAAACGTTCATTTGTTATGATACATTTTCTCATTGGTATTTTTCTTTTTTTCAATCTTAGTCCTCATCATAAAACTCGTCATACTCATCAAAGTCAATATCATCATAATACCAGAAATCCTCATCTGGGTTTTCAAACTCTTCAAGTTCTTCTTCAGTATATTCTGGTTTTATTTCATAATCCTGCTTTTTGAGTTGTTCAAGTCTTTCTTTTAGCTCTCTTGCTTCAATTTCTTCTTTAGTTTCTCTTCTCTTTCTTCTTGAAGTTTTTTTATCATCTTCTTCTGTATCTTTACTTGCATCAGCTAAACTTTCAAATTTAGAAACATATTCTGCTGCTCTGGCTGCAATTCTAGCTTTACGAAGTTCAATTTCTTCTTCAGTTTCCTCAATAGTTTCTTCAACTGTTTCTTCAACTTCTTCTATAGTTTCTACAATTACTTCTTCTTCAATTTGAGATGTTGTTTCAACTGTTTCTTCATGTTGATCTGATGTTTCTACAGTTTCAACAGCAATTTCTTCCATTTCTGCTTCTAAAGCTTTTTGCTGTAAGTATGCTTCTAATTCTTTGGCTTTTCTTTCAGCTTCAACTTTTGCCAATTCAGCAGCTTTTCTTTCTGCTTCTCTCAAACGTTTTTCTTTCTCTTTAGCGATGTATTGAGCCATTTCTGCTTGCCAGTCAACACCAGCTTCTTCTAATACTGCAGCTGTTTTAATATCAACCTTTTTTGATAATAATTCTGATGCCAGTTGAGCATTAATTCCTTTTCTTCCTATTGCTAGAGATAACTGATCATCTTCAACAACAATCTGAATAGTATCTTCTTTTGGAATTACCCCAATAATGCTGGCAGGTTTCATTACATTTTTAACATATTCAATGTAATCATCTGACCATTCAATAATATCAATGCTTTCTTGAGTTAATGAATTATCCTGTTGTCTGATTTCAGAGATAACGGCTGATACACGTGAACCTCTATTTCCAATACAGGCACCAATAGCATCCACATTAGGATCTTTTGAATAAACAGCCATTTTTGTTCTACTATTAGCAACTCTGGCAATACCTTTGATTTCTACTGTCCCATCATAAATTTCAGATACAGTTTGTTCAAATAATCTTTTCACTAAATTTTTAGAAGCTCTTGATACAGTAATAGGAGCACCTTTTGTTTTGTCACTGACCTCTTTGATTATAACTTTAAGTCTTTGTCCGTCATAGTATTTCTCATAAGGGATTTGTTCTCTTTGAGCTAATAAAGCTAAATCTGTGTCGTCAATTTTAACTAAAACAAATTTATCTTCAACAGATTCTACTACCGCATTAACAATATCATCAACTTTATCCTTATACTTATCTAAAAGGTTTTTCTTGTGAGCTTCTTTAATTTTCTGAGTAAAAACATTTTTCAGATTAGAAATTTCTTTTCTTCCAAAGTTTTTGATATTTACTTCTTCTTCAATTTCATCACCAATTTCAGCATCAGGATAAATACTCTTTATTTCATTTAACTGTAATTCTAATTCATCATCATTTACTTCCTCTACTACAGTTTTAATATGATATAACTTAATTCCTTCTTTTTTAGTTACATCTACTCTCAATTTTGGTTTAGGTAAATTTGAATCCTTTTTAACATCAATGAATCTATAATAAGCAGTCTTCAATCCTTCGCTTAAAGCATCAATAATAATTTCTGTTGAAATGTTATTATTTTCTTCAATTGCTCCAATTGCATTTACAATTTTCTTTAAATCCATAACTTTCCTCTCTTATATTTTTACAGCTAATCTAATCAACTTGACATTTTCATAGTTAATAGCAACCTGTTTTTTTACACCTTTTACAAAATAGGTTATATTTAATACATTTTCTTCAAAACTGGCAAGTGTCCCATCAATAGAATCAATTCCTTTTTCAGGATTTTTTAATTCTATATGGACATAATCACCAATATGTTCATAAATTTCATTTTCATTTTCTAATTCTTCTTCAGCACCGAATGAACATACATCTAACAAATAAGATTGATTAGAATCATCATGTTGATCTAATAAATCTGAAATCTGATTAGATACAATTTCACAAGTATCCAGGTCAATTTCTCCATCTGTTTTTTTGATACAGATTTCTAAAATTGGAGTTCTGCCTGATTTCTTGGAAATTTTGAATTTACCAATATTATTAGCTTCTAATATTGGTTTAATTAAACTTTCAATCTTTTGAATACTTAACATTTTCCCTCCAAAGCAATATATAAGGAGCGATTGCTCGCTCCTTGCTTCTCTTATAATACTTCATTTGAATATAAATATCAAGTTTTTTTATATATTTTTTCCACTTGCTTTTTCATTAAGAAAATCTTCCCTGATTAATAGCGCCTTATCAGGACAATTTGTAATAATAGCATTTATTTCTGTTTTTAAGGCTGCATAAATGTAAATCGGATCATTGATAGTCCAAGTATTTATCAGCAAATTATTTTCGTTAGCTTCTTTAATATAATTTTGATCAAGCAGCAGATAGAATGCTGGATGTAAATATTTCATCTTATGGCTTTTAGCATATTTAGGCATATCAATTATTTTATCTGAATGTAGAAACCCGCAATTAGCTTTTGGATCCAATTCTAATATTTTAACTAAAGAATAATGATTAAAAGAAGAATAAATTACTCTATTTTCCATTTCATATTCTTTTACAAGTTCTATAATCTTTTTTTCCATACCATCATAATTAAAAATTGCGTTTTTAAGTTCGATATTTAAAATCAGATTGGTAGGTTTTAACAATTGTAAAACTTCTTCTAAAGTTGGAATCTGACAGAAAGGGTAAGCTTTATTTTTTTTATTAAAGTTAAACTTTTTTAATTCTTCATAATTGAAATCTTTCACAAATCCTTTTCCATCACTAACTCTATCAATTGTTTCATCATGAATAACTACAACAACTTCATCTTTAGTGTAATGAACATCCAATTCAATTCCTTCAGCTTTTTGATCGATAGCCAGTTTGATTGCTTCCAGTGTGTTTTCCGGTGCATAGGCACTCGCTCCTCTATGAGCCCAAATATAAGTCATATAATTACCTCCAATTAAAATAAAGACAATTGATTTTCTTCAGTTAAATGATCTAAGACTCCAATACTTTCTAAAAATTCCAACTGTTTATTATTTACAGATGTACGCTTCAATAAATCTTCCTTTGATATGAATTCCTGTTGTTCTCTTTGTTCAACTATTGAATAGGCTACTGCCGCACCAAGTCCATCAATACTGGCAAATGATGGGATAATTCCAAATTCATCATCAGGATCAATGATAAAATTAATTGCTTGTGATTTTTCTAAAGAAATATTATTAAAATGAAATCCTCTTACATACATTTCTAATGCAATTTCTAAAACAAGTATTAAATCTTCTTCTCTTTTGGTAATTTTTATACCATCAGCTACTCTATCTTGAATTTCTTTAAGACGATTGTAAATAGCATATTTACCTTGGAGCATTGTTTTTATATCATAGGCATCGCATCTGACAGAGAAATATACCGCATAGTAAGCTGCAGGGTGGAAAACTTTGTACCACCCCACTCTGACCGCATTCATCGCATAGGCAACTGCATGAGCCTTAGGGAACATATATTTAATTAACAAACATGAATTAATATACCAGTCTGGAACATCATGTTCTTTCATGGTTTTAACCCAGTTATCTTTTAAACCTCTTCCTTTCCTTACAGACTCCATTATTTCAAAAGCAGTAATCTTTTCAAGACCTTTAGATATTAAATAAGTCATAATATCATCACGACAGGAAATAACTTCATTTAAATCACAAATTCCTTCTTCAATCAAAACTTCAGCATTATTAGCCCAAACATCAGTGCCATGAGTGACTCCTTCAATAGCGACTAACTCATTAAAAGTAGAAGGTTTAGTTTTATCTAAGATTCTTCTATTATTATGTGTCCCAAACTCTGGCAGACCGGCAGCACCATTTAATTCCTGATATAAACCATCAGGATCAGAGATATTTAAAGAATCAGTTGAATAAAACAGCTTATATACTTCCGGATCACTCATTGGAACTTTAGTATAATGAACACCGGAATATAATGATAGTAATCTGATTGAAGTAGGATCTACATGAGCTAAAATATCTAATTTTAAAATATTGTCATGTAAATCAGCAATCGCAAAATGTGTAGTCAGCCATTCACTAAAAGGATTATTTGCAGGATACTGAATTGGGGTAAAATCATGCACGTTTTTCTCTTTTGGTATTACTACTATTCCGCCAGGATGTTGACCTGTAGTTCTTTTAACTCCTTCACACATGCTGGCTAATACTTCACTGAAAGAATTTGAAAAATATGGTATTTCCATCTCTTCACAATAAGCTTGAACATATCCAAAGGCTGTTTTTTGAGCAACTGTTCCAATTGTTCCAGCACGAAAAGTATGATCATTACCAAATATTTCTTTAACTTGCTGCATTGCTATACCTTGATATTCAGCCGAAAAGTTTAAATCAATATCTGGTACTTTATCACAATCAAATCCTAAAAAGGTTTCAAAAGGAATATTATGACCATTTCTATTTAAAGGTGTTGAACATTTTGGACAATCTTTTGAAGGTAAATCAAAACCATTGGCATATTCATTATGTCTGAAAAAATGCGAGTATTTACATTTTGGACAGACATAATGAGGAACTAAAGGATTAACTTCAGTTATATTGGCCATAGTTGCAATAAAACTGCTACCTACTGAACCTCTGCTGCCTACTGGATAGCCATCAGCTTCTGATTGTTTAACTAGCAGATGAGCAATATAATATTGCACTGAGTAGCCGTTATTTATTACGTTATTCAATTCTTTTTCGATTCTGTCAGAAACAATATCAGGTAATTCTTCTCCATATATCCTATGAGCATTTTTATATATTTCTTCTTTTAAAATTACATCACAGCCTTCAATAGCAGGTGTTGCCAAAACACTTGGAATTGGATACTCTTTTACAATCATATCAGCAATCATATTTGTATTAGTAATAACAAACTCTTTTTCTCTACCTGTCCAGGCAAATTTATCTAATAATTCCTGTGTTGTCATCAGATGCTGGTTTGGTGAAGTAAACTTTTTTCGTTTTTCTTTATTCATTGGATACATCGGATGTCTTAATCCACCAATTCTTTTTCCCATAATATAAATATCACGAGCAATTTTCTGATAAGGATGGGTGTAATATGGATTGCTGCTGGCAATAATAGGCTTATTTAATTTATCAGCTACCTTAATAATATCTTTGATGACAGTTTTTATTCTATCACTATCAAAAGATGAGCCTATTTCAACTAAATATTCATAATTTTCCAAGGGATGCAATTCAACATAATCATAAAACTGCATACATTTTTCTAAATCAGAAAGACTGCGATTACAGGCAATTTCAAAAAGTTCAGAATATTGATCACAACTTCCAATCAGAATATTTTCTCTTCTTTTTTCAATCTCTGATTTAATTATTCTTGGTTCTGCAGAAACATCAGAATCAATTTTCTTAGCATTTTCTTTGGCATAGTATGTAAGATATTCTGTATGGGATAAGGTTGTCAATTCATAAATATCTTTAATTCCAGCCATATTTTTAGCTAGCAAGGTAGCACTATAAGGTCTGGCTTTTTTAAAAATGTCTTCTTCCTGATTGTTTTGCAGTCTTTTAAAAGTCATATTTTCAAAGTCCGGTATCATTGGAAGCATTCTAACTAAAATATTAGCTAAGATTTCAGCATCATAATCAGCTCTGTGAGCAATATTATCATCATATTGAACATCAAAATAATTAGCTATAACTCCTAAACGATAGTATTTCCTGTCTTTTACTGTTTCTTTAGCCAAATTTAAAGTATCTAAACAGATATTTTTTAAAGGTTTTCTACCTAATTTTATCAATGTATCATTTAAAAAATTAAAGTCAAAATCAGCATTATGAGCTACAATTACTCGATCACCAATAAAATCAACAATCTGATCAATAGCTTTTTCAATTGGAAGAGCATCTTGAAGCATTTCATTAGTGATATTAGTTTTCTTGACTATAAAAGCTGGCAATTCAACAGGTGGTTTAACAAATAGTTGTAGTCTTTCATCTGTTATTGTATTTCTTGTAACTATAACCGCCCCAAATTCAATAATATGATCATATTTGGTTGATAGACCAGTTGTTTCTAAGTCTAAAACACAATACTGCTTATCTTTCAAAAGTTCATCCGTTGGATTATATACAATATTTAATTTATCTGGAACAATTTTTATATCAATTCCATAAATAATTTTGAAATCTTGTTTTGGATTATTCTTTTCAAGTTTTTTGTGAGTTGATTGAGCCAAAGGAAAGGCTTGTACTACACTATTATCTGTAATAGCTATTGCTTTATGGCCAAAATTGAAAGCCTGAGTGACAATTTCTTCAGTTTCAGAAACCCCATCATATTCACTTCTGTTGGTATGAGCATGTAATTCTATATGTTTTAGTCCAGGATAGTTATCATATCTGATATAAGGATCATGATCCAGTTCTTCAATCAGATCCAGTTCAAACACATTACACTTTTCATAAGTATCATATTTTACTTCACCATATATTTCCACATACATGCCTTCTTCAACAGGCATTTTTATGCTTTCTGGCATATTATTGGATACAAATCGTTTAACTAAAACTGCATCATAAAAATCTGTTACAATAAATTTCTCGACAGTAAAATCTTTTCCTTTTTTACTGGTGAAAGTTCTTATATCGGTTGAAAATACTTTTCCTCGACAACAGATTTTATTACTTGAGGGTGTTATTTTGTTCATTGTTATAAAGAGGTAATCATCTCTATTTCCATTAAATGGACTTTTATTTCTTCCGTTAAATGTTCTAAAGGAATTATTTTCATTATTAATAATTGTTTCATTTTGATCAATAATTTTATTGGTTTTAATGATTATTTCTTTTTTTACTCCCAATTCATTCAGGAATTTTTTTATAGCATTAAAAGTTTTTTTATCATCAAGATTGATATAAATTTTATCATTTTCAACAATTGGAATTAATGTTAATTTAGCATTATTTATTTTATTATAGTATGAAATATAAGCCATTAATTCAGATGAACTTATATTTTGATCAATGATTTTAAAGGTTAATTTTACATTTAATTTCAAATAATCAGCCAATTTTGAATTTAATTCTTCAATAACCTGATAAGGTAAAAAATTATTATTGATTATTTTCATTGTAATCAGATTATTTTTCTTTTTATATTGAGGACGACATAAAATAACCCCGTTTAAATAGTTAAGGGATTGCTGACTTAAATTTATTTTCTCTAATAATGATTCAAAATTCATTTATTTTACCAACTTTCTTAATGCTTCTTCAGCGGCTGATTGTTCAGCTTTTTTCTTGGTTTTTCCAGTTCCTTTACCTAATAATACTTCATCTAAAAAAACACCCATTTCAAATAGAGGATTATTTGATGGCCCTGTTTCCGATAAAAGTTCATATTTTAAGACTGCTCTGGTATCTGACTGAACATATTCCTGTAGTCTGGATTTATAATCGATAATTTCAAAAAGTTCTGGATGATTAACGATATCAATAGCATCTTTTAATATTTCATTTACATCTTTCATTCCACCATTTAAATAAACTGCTCCGATAAAAGCCTCAAAAATATCAGCTAATAATGAATTTCTGTTTCTAGCCCCACTTTTCTCTTCTCCAACTCCCATTTTGATGTACTTTGCCAGGTCTAACTTACGTAAAAAATCAGCTAATGATTTTTCACAAACAATTTGAGCACGCATTGTAGTCATTTTTCCTTCATCAATTTCAGGATTATGATGATATAACTTATTGGCAACCCACATACCAACAATCGCATCTCCTAAAAACTCAATTCTTTCATAATCATCACCTTTAACATCTTTGTTTTCATTAAGATAAGAAGCATGAGTAAAAGCATTTTCCATAACCTGTCTATTTTTAATGGTAATATTATAATTTTTCTTTAACCAGTTATAAATCGTACTCATATTTAAATCTTCCTTTTCATTATTCTATCATACCTGAAAGTCAAGAACACTTTCATTTTCAGTTTGTTTTAAATAATTATCTATTAATGGATATTTATCCAATTCCTTGATCAACTTTTTAGCTTCACGAGAAGAATCATTTAACAACTTGTTATCTTTGATTATGTTGCCAAGAATAAAAGTTGGCAGTCCACTTTGTCGATAGCCTAAGATATCACCAGGGCCTCTTAACAGTAGGTCATAATAAGATATTTTAAAACCATCATTATTGTTGACAATTACATTTAATTTTTCAATAATTTCATCTTCTTGTGATGAAGTTAATAAATAACAGTAGCCCTGTTTTTCGCCCCGGCCTATTCTTCCTCTCAACTGGTGTAACTGTGATAATCCAAATCTGTTGGCATCATAAATAATCATAACATTGGCATTTTTGACATCTACTCCAACCTCTATAACCGTAGTACAGACTAAAATATCAATTTCTCCATCAGAAAATTGTCTTTCTACTATTTGTTTCTGTTGTTGATCTAATTGACCATGCAATAAACCTACTTTGTATCTTCCCTGATAATGTTTTTTAAGGTTTGTGTAGATATCATTTACATTTCTGATGTTGTCTTTTCCTTTATCAATTGCCGGACAGACTACATACATCTGATTTTTCTGATTTAAAAGATTTTCAATTTCATCTATTTTAGAAATAAAAGAATTCTGCTTAATTAAGACAGTATGTACTTTTTTGTCTGCATAAGGGGTTTGAGTAATAGTTGTCACATCTAAATCACCATATAAGGTTGTCGCCAGTGTTCGAGGAATTGGTGTCGCTGACATCAGTAACATATCTACGTACTCTCCTTTCAGTAAAAAGGACTGCCTTTGTTTAACCCCAAAACGATGTTGTTCATCGGTTACAACTAATCCTAAATTGTTAAACTCAACCTGTTCTTGAAACAGGGAATGAGTTCCTACAATCAGTTTAATTTCCTTATTTTTAATTTTTTCTAAAGTCATTCTTCTTTCCTGAATGCTTTGCGAAGAATATAATATTCCTATTTCAACATCATAATTGTTAAAAAAATTAATCATATTGCTGTAGTGCTGTTTCGCCAAAATTTCAGTTGGTGCCATGATAGCAGCTTGTTTTTCAGCTAATACTGTTGCATACATTACAATAAAAGCGACAATAGTTTTACCACAGCCAACATCTCCCTGCAGTATTCTAGCCATCTGTCTTTCACTTTGTAAATCAGATAAGATTTCTTTGATGGCATTATTTTGATCATCAGTTAATTTAAAAGGTAATTGTTGAATAAAATATTTAACTTTTTTAATATCAAATTCTTTTTTAAAATTAGAATCCAAAATTAAACTATCACTTCTTCTTTTAGCCATAACCAGATTAAACTTTAAAAATTCTTCATATTTTAAGGTATTGATTGCCTGTGAAAGTAATTTTTTATTTTCCGGTTGGTGGATTTGTTTGACAGCTTCTTTTTTGGAAAGGAAATTGTTTTCTTTTTTTATATACTCAGGAATAAAATCGATAATATTTTCCTGATATTTTTTTATTACCTGATCTACTATTCTCAAAAAAGTTTTTTCTCTAATTCCTTCTTTTAAAGAATAATAAGGTTTTATACCTATCTGTTCTTTTAATGGCTGCATATTTATATGACTGGCTAAAATTCTATTATTACCTTCATAAGTACCGATAATTGTAATTTTTTCATTTACTTGAAGTTTCATCAGCCAATGTCGATTGAAAATAGAAACTCTAAAAAAATCATCTTCATTGACTACATTTAGATACAAGATTGAATTTTTCCCTCGATAATAGTTAATTTTTGGTTTATCAGTAACAGTTGCTTCAATGATTATTTTTGTACCGATTTTCCAATCTTTAAAAGGAATATATTCAATAACTTCATAGCGATAAGGAAAATATGAAAGGATATCAGTTAATTTACTAATACCCATTTTTTCTAACTTTTCTTTTGTTTTTGTAGTTAATCTGATACTCATAGTTAAGAAAAGAATAATTTTTCAATTATTCTACTCCTAATATAAACGGATATAAATCCTGCTGTCCATCTACCAATTGACCTTCTAAGTCATGTTTATCTTCAATATAATCTAAGACTTTCTGAGCTGTTGCTTCATCAGTCTGACTGCCGTAGATGATAGTGACATAGCCACAATCCTCATCAATAATCTTATCCAATAAAGTGTATGTTGCCTTTAATAAATCATCTGTAGCAACCAGAACGTCTTTATCACTTATGCCCATATAATTATCTTTTTTAATTTTTAAAGAATTATAAGAGGTATCTTTTATTGCTTTAGTTATACTTCCGGTTTTAATTGAAGCAATTCCCATATTCATGTTCTCAAGATTTTCTTTGACCTCTGCTTCCGAATTGAAGTTAATACAGGCGCTTATTCCTTGTGGAATACTTTTAGTTTCTAAAACATAAACATTTTTATCATCAACAATATCTTTGGCCTGATTGGCTGCTAAGAAAATATTTGAGTTGTTAGGCAGAATAAAGACATTTTCGGCATTTAGCTTATTAAGTATATTGACAAAATCTTCTGTGGCTGGATTCATTGTCTGACCACCGTGAATAATATAATCAACATTCAATGATTCAAATAGTTTTTTAATACCATCACCATTACAGACTGAGATAATTGCATATTTTTTATGCTCATTTAATTTTGGATCTTCCTGATAACTAAAACAGGAATCAAGTTCACTGCTATATTTTTCTACTTTAACTTTTTCTAAAGAACCAAACCTATGAGCTGTATTAATGATATCACCAGGAGCACTCGTATGAACGTGAATTACAACATCATTATTATTTTTAACCACATTGATATCATTACATGTTCTTCCTAATGATCTTGTCAACCTTTCAATAGAGAATTCTCTTTTGTATAAATCATTTAAACTGACTAAAACTTCTACACAATACCCTTTATCAACAACTTGACTTATTTCTTGAGCTGTTAATAGTTTTACCGGTTTATTCTGAAGATAGAGATTCATCCCTTCAACAATAGTTACAAAACCTGCTCCGCCTGAGTCTACAACACCGACTTCTTTTAATACTGGCAGTAAATCTGGAGTTCTCTCCAATGATTCCTGAGCCATTTTTAAAATATAATCAAAATATTGTTCAATTGTACATCTAGGGTTGTTATCGACATAAAATTTACCATAGTCAGCCATTTCTCTAGCTACAGTAAGAATTGTTCCCTCTACTGGTCTCATAACAGCTTTATAAGCAATTCTTGAACCATTTACAAAAGCATTTGCGATATCATTAACATTGGCTTTTTGTAAACCTTTTAAGGAACTGGCAAATCCTTTAAAAATCTGAGATAAAATAACTCCAGAGTTTCCTCTAGCTCCCATTAACATATTTCTGCTAAAATGCTTAGCTGTATCTCCAATAAAATCATTTAAATAATTAACAGTCTCATTTACTCCGGCGACAAATGTCATTTTCATATTTGTACCCGTATCACCATCAGGAACGGGAAAAACATTTAATTTATCAATTTCATCCTGTTTGTTTTCTAAATGATTAGCAGCAGATTGAATCATTCCCTTAAAACTTCTACAATCAAGTAATTTCATATCATTTCCCCTATTCTATTACCTTGACACCTTGCACAAAGACATTAACTGCTGCAAAATCAATATCTAAAGCTCTTTCAATTTCATATTTTACTTTCTTTTGAACTTCAGTTACTACTTCAATAACTTTTACGCCATAGCAAATAATGATATAAATATCTAACTCAAAACCTTTATCAGTCTGTTTTACCACAACACCTTTAGAAAAATTATCCTGTTTTAAAAGTATAGCAAAACCATCTTTAAAGAATTGTTTGCTGGCCATTCCAACTACACCATAGCATTCACTGACAGTAGCTCCAGTCAAAGAAGCTATTGCTCCAACAGTAACATTAATATCGCCCAGTTTTGTATTTTTCTTCATTGTCATAATCTTTATTCTCCTTTTTCTTCTTCAGCTTTAGTCATATATGACTCTATTTCTGAACAGTTGATTCTAGCTGCCATTTCAAATTCTTCCATTATAATAATACATTTATTATTAACTTTATCTTCATAAGAAATTATATCAATATAATTTTCTACATAAGGTAAACCGGCTAATGAACTAACGATATAAAATTCTTCGTCCATGACTAATTTTACCATATTGTGATCATAAGTAAATGATAAATTATGAACCTCACTAATCCTAGTCAAGGTATCAAATGATAATTTATTAAATTCAACAGCTATAACTTTAATCTTATCTAATTCAATATCAACAAATAATGGAATTAAAGCCAAATTATCAATATATTGGGCCTTAAAGTCTACTATTGAACCATCCCCTAAAATAAAACTGGTCTTACCATTGCTGATAAAATGACCAACTATACGGTTTTCTTTTACATTAATAACAACACAATTATTGTCAGTAACACTTATTTTAATATCTTCAAATAATTTATTATCTTTCAATTTCCATTCTCTTATTTTAGGAAATAAAGTAATTAAACTGTCATTTATTTCAAATTCTAAAATAGATTTTATATAATTTTCACTAATAAACTCATTATTAACAACTTTAATACTCTTTATTTTTGATGCATCCGATAAGTAATACAATGTAAAACAAGCAATTATAACAAAAAACATTGAACTGAATAGTAAAATTGCTTTTTTCGATAATTTTCTTTTGGTCTTCCTAACTACTTTTTCCAATCAAATTTCTCCACTTCCATAATCATATCTATACCATATTTTTCTTTAATGGTTTTTATTATCTGATCAGATAAATCAATTACATCTTTTGCTTTAGCATTACCTTTATTAATGATAAAGTTAGTATGTTTTTCGCTTACAGCTGCTCCACCAATAGTTTTGCCTCTAAATCCAATTTCATCAATTAATTTCCAAGCAAAGATATCCCCAATATTTCTAAAAGTTGAACCAGCACTTGGATAATTCAGCGGTTGAGAATCTAACCTTCTTTTTTGACGATTTTTCATAAGTTTTTTTATATCGTTGATATTTCCTTTTTTAAGTATTAATCTTGCTTCCAGAATGATCCAATCAGGATTTTTTAAAAAAATACTGCTTCGATAACCAAACTGGCATTGAGCATTTGACAGCCATACTATTTCATTGTTCCTGATTACTTTTACTGAATCTACTATATCGCTCATCGAATTATTATAAGCTCCGGCATTCATAAAAATGCTTCCTCCCAAGGTGCCTGGAATACCACTGGCAAATTCTAAACCGGATAAAGATTTTGCACTGGCTTTATAGGCTAAAGTAATTATGGAACATCCAGCCTGAGCAATCAATTCGTTATCAGTAAAGTAAAAATTCCCCATATTTCTAGTCAATTTTATTATGAAGCCATCATAGATTTCATCTGAACATAGTATATTGGAACCATGACCGAAAACTTTATAAGGAAGTTTATTTTCATGTAATATATCTAAAATAGATTTTAAAGAAAACTCATCTTTTGGATAAATAACATATTTTGCTATTCCACCAATTTTAAAAGTAGTTAAGATCTTAAAGGACTTATCAAATTCTATTGTGCAATACTGTTCTAATCTTTTTAGAATTTTTTCCATTAGTTTTTACCTGCTACTTCTTTAATTAATTTAATAATATCGTATGCAGCATTTGGATGTGACATCTTTTTTGCTGCTGTTGCCATTTCTTTTAGTTTTTTATCATCGTTCATTAACTTATCGATAATTGAAATTGTGTTATTAACATTTAAGTCTTTCTCTTCCAAAAGATAAGCAGCTCCACAATCAAACATCGCTTTTGCATTTTCATATTGATGATTATTTGTAACATATGGAGAAGGGATAATAATTGCCGGTATTCCTAAAGCCATATATTCACTGGCACTTGTTGCTCCTCCTCTTGATACTACCAAAGCACAATTACCAGCAATATCAAACTGATTAACATAATCTACAATTTTCAAATTTGCACTTTCTGAAATATTATCAATTACACTTTGATAGTTATTTCTTCCCGTTACATAAATAATATTAAAATCTTTTTGTTTCAAGCCTTCTAAAATACCCATCATTCTTTCATTAACACTGGTTGAACCCAAAGAACCCATAACAATTAATAATGTTTTCTTAGAACAATCTAAACCAAATTGCTTAAAAATTGATGGATCTTTAACAAAATTCAAAGCTGCAGATTCTCTTGGATTTCCTAACAGCAATGTTTTCTTTTTATTGAAAGCTTTTTTAGCACTTTCATAACAAATTACTACTTTATCAACAAAATGACTCAATGTTCTATTTGCTAAGCCAGGCAAGGAGTTCTGTTCATGAATAATTGTCTTAATTTTCAATTTAACTGCCGCCATAATAACTGGAACTGTTACATATCCACCAAAACCTAAAACAATATCAGGTTTATAATCTTCTAAAATATGCATACACTCCTTATAAGCCTTATACAAAACTATTATAGCGTTTAATTTCTCATTGTTTGAATTAAATTTAGCTGCTTTAATACCGATAAAACGATAACCTAACTTCGGAATTTCTGTTGCTTCCATACGGTCGTGGTTACCAATAAAAAGAATCTCGTTACTTTTATCATCACTCATTAATTTATCGGCTAAAGTGGTTGCCGGATATATATGGCCACCTGTTCCTCCGGTAGCAATTACAATTTTCATAATATCACTCCAAAAAATATTATAACATAGTAATTTTTTTTCAACAAAAAATTGACTTTTCTTTTCAATAATATTATTTATCTCTCTCATGATAAAAAAGTATTTCTTTTTTGAAATACTATTTATCTTAAATTATCATGTAAATCTTTCTTTAAAAATTTGAAAATAAGGTATCTTGCATATCGATCTTTAAATGTTGATAGGCTTTTTCAGTAGCAATTCTTCCTCTAGATGTTCTTTGAATAAAACCGATTTGTAACAGATAAGGCTCATAGACATCTTCTAAAGTGGTTGTTTCCTCTGATATTGAGCTGGCTAATGCTTCAATGCCGACCGGTCCCCCTTTAAAATGTTCAATGATTCCCTTCAAATAACGCACATCAACATCATCTAACCCCAATTTATCAATTTTTAAACGATTTAATGCTTCATCTGTAATTTCCGCATCAATAATTCCATCATTTAAGACCTGAGCAAAATCTCTTACTCTTCTAAACAATCTATTAGCAATTCTTGGAGTACCTCTGCTTCTGGCAGCTAACTCATTTACCGCTTTATCGTTGATTTCAGTGTCAAATACCCTGGAAGTCCTTTTAATAATTTCTCCCAGCTGTTTATGAGTATAATAGTCTAGCTTAAAGATAATGCCAAATCTATCTCTTAAAGGCGCAGAAACATCACCAGCTCTTGTAGTAGCACCAACAAGAGTAAACGGTGGCAATTCCAATCTTATAGACCTGCTTGTAGAATCCTTTCCGACAATTACATCAATTACAAAATCTTCCATGGCAGGATATAAAACTTCCTCAATCTGTTTTGACAAGCGATGAATTTCATCGATAAATAAAACATCACCAGCCTCCAATGAAGATAAAATAGCAGCTAAATCTCCTGTTCTTTCAATAGCTGGTCCACTGGTAACCTTGATATTTGTTCCCATTTCATTGGCAATGATATAAGCTAAGGTAGTTTTACCCAGTCCTGGAGGACCATAAAACAAACAATGGTCTAATGATTCATTTCTCTCTTTGGCGGCCTGAATAAATATTCTTAGATTACTTTTCAATGAATCTTGTCCAACATACTCATCCAAAGATTGTGGACGTAATGATGCATCTTCATTTCTTTCTAATTCATTTGCACTCATTAATCTTTCCATATTATCCTCCGCTTCTCTTATTCAACAGTTTCAGTCCTTCTGATAAATATTGTTTAGTAGTTTTACAATCTGATTTTACCAGTTGTCCTTTAATACTATTGATTTCGTATGCCTTATATCCTAACGACTTTAAGCCTTCGATTGCTTCATCAAGTTCATTATTGACTGAAATTTCCTCTGATTTTACTTCAATTAATTTCCCTTTTAAATCCAAAATAATCTGTTGAGCAGTTTTAGTGCCTACAGCAGGCATAGTTTTTAAAAAAGCTACATCACCATTTTCAATAGCTACAACCAAATCATTACATTTACATCTTCCTAAAATCATACTTGCAGTTTTAGGACCTAATCCCTTGACAGAAATCAATTTTTGAAAAACATCCAATTCAATCTTATCAGCAAAACCATACAAAACTGTTGCATCATCTCTAAAATGCTGATAGGTAAATATCGTTACAACTTCTCCTAAAGTCAAAATTTCAGGATGATTAAAATTAATATAGTATCCTATTCCATTATTTTCTAAAATAACGTGTTCTCCACTAAACTCATAAACTTTGCCACAAATAAAAGTTATCATAAAATCACCACTTTCATTATAGACTATTTTCAAAATTAAATGAATTCAGTAATTTCAAAGACATAATCTTCAATAAATACCTCATCATTTTTTTGAGCACCTCTTTCTTTCAGTGCATCATTAACTCCCATTTTCTTTAACGAAACTGCAAATCTCATAACTTCATCAGGATTTTCAAAATTAAATCTTCTGAATAATTTTCTCACTCTATCCCCTTCTACAGCCCATTTACCATTTCCTAAATTTTTAATGATAAAAGGTTCTGGTTCTGGTTCAAATCTATAGACAACACCAAATTCTTCACTATCCTCATCATCTTGCAATGGAAACGGATCAGTTATATCTAACAAATCAGCTGCACGATATAATACTGGCTGTAATCCTTCATTAATTAACGATATTGTCTCAAAAATTTCTATATCAGGATAAGCAGCTTTTAATTTAGCTAAGTTTTTTTGAGCTCCTTCTTCATCCATTTTGTTAGCCACAACAATCTGTGGTCTTTGCATAAGTTTATATTTATATGTTTCTAATTCATTGTTAATAGTTTCATAATCTTTAACTACATCTCTTCCTGTCATTTTTCCCATATCAATAACATGAATAATGACACGACATCTTTCAATATGTTTTAGAAACTCGTGACCTAAACCTCTTCCCTGTGATGCTCCTTCAATTAAACCTGGTAAATCCGCCATAACAAAACTTCGTCCATCACCGACATTAACCACACCCAATTTAGGTGATAAGGTTGTAAACGGATAATCAGCAATTTCTGGTTTTGCACTGGAGACAACTGACAGAATTGTACTTTTTCCAACTGAAGGAAATCCAACCAATCCTACATCTGCTAAAAGTTTTAATTCTACTTCAATATCAAATTCCTCTCCTTCTTCACCTTTTTCAGCGAAATCTGGAGCAGGATTTCTACTTGATTTAAAACTAAAATTGCCTCTTCCACCTAATCCGCCTTTGCAGATTATTTCTCTTTGACCAACATTTGTTAAATCGGCAATAATTTTTCCCGTTTCAAGGTTTCTGACAATTGTTCCTAAAGGCACGGCAACTATTCTATCTTTTCCATCAGCGCCAAACATTTTTTTTGATTTGCCATTTCCACCGTTTTCAGCAGTTAATAATTTCATAAACTTAAAATCTAAAAGTGTTGTCTTGTGTGTATCAACCTCAAAAATGATGGAACCACCTTTACCACCATCGCCGCCAAAAGGACCACCTAATGGAACATGAGCTTCTCTTCTGAAGGCAACAATTCCATCTCCACCTTTTCCAGCTTTAACACGTAATTTGGCTGAATCGATAAATTTCATAGTTTTTCCTCCTTTTTGTAAAAAATAAATCCCCTATTTTCGGGGATTTGGTTAATTTAAGCAACTGGATATACAGAAACTTGTTTTCTTTTCTTACCAAGTCTTTCGTATTTAACAATGCCAGCAGTTAAAGCAAATAATGTATCATCGCCTCCACGACCAACATTGTTTCCAGGATGAATTTTGGTTCCTCTCTGACGATAAATGATTGAACCTGCATTTGTATATTGCCCATCAGCTTTTTTTGCACCTAAACGTTTTGCGGCAGAATCACGACCGTTTTTAGTAGAACCAACACCCTTTTTAGATGCGAACATTTGAATATTTAATTTGAACTTCATTGGTTATACCTCCGTAATATGTATTTTAATTTTTTTTGGAAATTGTTCTTCAATAGTCTGAAGTTGAATTATTCCAGTATGCAAAATTGTTTGAATAGTAGCATCACTATTCAATACCTCGATAGAAACAAGATTTTCATCGATAACAATTGTACAGGATTTTTTAGCCAGCAGATCAATCGCATTAGCTAATCCTACAGCTACACTACTGATTCCTGCACAGACTAAGTCTTTTCCATATTCTCCTGCATCAGCATGGCCTGATATTCTAAGACTATTTATTGTTTTTTCTTTTTTTACAATTTTAACTTTAACCATGATTAAACTTGAATACTGGTAACAGTACATTTAGTGTATGGCTGACGATGACCTTGACGTCTACGAGAAGATCCTTTTTTAGCTTTATACTTAAAAATTTTAATCTTCTTGCCTTTACCTTGTTTTTCGACAGTAGCAGTAACTTTGACATCTTTTACATATGGTGATCCTACTCTGGTAGTTTTGCCTGATAGTAATACAACTTTGTCAAAAACAACTTCTGAACCTTCTTCAGCATCTAATTTTTCAACATAGATAACTGAACCTTCTTCAACTCTGATCTGTTTTCCGCCTGTTTCGATAATAGCATAATACATGTCTTTACACCTCCCTTTTCAGTATTTAGACTCGCCTGATAAGGTGACTTTTAGATACTTAAACCTTATTTAGAGCGGTTGAAATCCCAAAAAGGAATTGCAACGTTGTAATATTAACATAACAACGATTTAAATTCAACTCATTTTAAATTAATATTTAAATTTATGTGAGGAATAAATAATAATATCCAAAGTTTTTACCTGGTAAATTATCTCAAGATTATAAAATGCTTAATAACTTGTAATTTCGATGAATGCATTAATCTTTAAAAGTTATTTGTATCTTTTCAGAAAAAGTGAAATTTGCTTATCAGATTATTTTCCAATATCGCCTTGTAAGATAGTCTTTTCCATCAATTGAAACAAGGATTTTATCTTTTAAGACGAAACCGTTTTTTTCTATCACTCTTGCAGAAGCAATATTATCATCATTACACGTGATCAGCACAGGAGAAATGTGCATTCCTTTTGCTTTTTCCAGCGCCAGAGCCAGCATTTTTGTTCCATAACCACGGTTCCATTCTGAATAACGGATGCCGTATCCAATGTGACCGCCTCGTTGCTCTAATGCATCGTTCAGTCGCTTTCGAATTGCAATCTCGCCAATGAAATACTTTTTTCATCATCGACCAGCCAGAATTTATCTTCAGCTACTCGATTAAAAGGCAGATCAGTTCCATTTCTGTAACGATCAAATTTTGCAAAAATATCACAGGAAGATGTGTCGGTAAAGAAATATGTCGAAACGTTGTTATCAACATATTCTTTATGTGCCTCTTTGTATGATTGTAGATATTCTTCATTCGGTATGATTAGCTTTATCATGGCAGCTCCTTTACAAATTCTAATTAAGCTTACTCAATTTTATCATATTTAAATTTTTGAAAAAATATAATCATCCAACAATATAAATAATCTTATTGTCAGTTATAAAACACAATTTAAAAAGACACTAAATTTCACCTGTTTTTTGTTTTGGGACTTTTTCACATATTATTAACGATCATTTTAAATTGATATTTAGATTTATTTATAAATAATCATTATTCTAAAACTATATTTTTAAGACATTGAAATTTTATATAGATATTAAAATCGCGAGATTAAAATATTTGTCAACCATTATAGAATAGTTTATAATTATTTAGGTGATAAAATGGTAAATTACCCAAACGGAAAGTTTTCAAATCGTTCCAAAATTATCAACTACTCCCGTCGTGGAATGTCTTTAGAAGAAGATTTGAATCTGACAAATAAATACTATTTAGAAGTTAATAGAGCTGTAATCTATAAAAAACCTACTCCTGTTAGAATCGTAGATGTAGATTATAAATCAAGAAGTACTGCTAAAATTACAGAAGCCTACTTTCAATCTCCATCTACTACTGACTATAATGGGATTTATAGAGGATTATATCTTGATTTTGAAGCTAAAGAAACCAGCTCGAAAACATCACTAGTACTGGCAATGATTCATCCTCATCAGTTAGAACATATGAAAAAAATATTACAACATCAGGGAATTGTCTTTCTAATAGTAAGATTTTCATATCATGATGAAACATTTCTGGTATTTGCTAAAGATTTGTTTGAATTTATTAGCGAAACTAAAAGAAAAAGTATCCCCTATAAATGGTTTAAAGACAAAGGAATACTTATTCCTTACAACTATCAAATTAAGGTTGATTATTTGTCAGTTATTGACACATATGTATTTGGAGGTAAAATCTAATGGGATTATTTAATAAAAAGAATTCAAGTGATACTAAAAGAAATTCAAAAAACAATGCTGATTCAGCTAAGAAAAAATTTCAAAGAAAAAAACAAAGAAGAAAAATAGTAAACTCTATTATGGGATTTATAGTTTTTTGTGGTTTATTAGGCGTTGTAAGTGGAACTAGTATCGTAAAAATTATTTTAGAAAAAACGGACGTCGTTTTAGAGACTGATGACTTAACAAGCCAGGATGCATCATTAATTTTTGATGACTCAGGAAATCAGATTATGCTTTTAGGAAAAGAAAGTAGAATCTCTTTCCCTTATAAAAAATACCCTCAAGTATTAGTAGATGCTTTTGTTGCTGTTGAGGACTCTCGATTCTTTGAACATCCGGGTTTTGACTTGCCTCGTTTTGCTAAAGCCTTTCTGGTTAACTTGCAAACACTATCCTTTTCACAGGGTGGTTCTACTATTACAATGCAAGTTATCAAAAACACCTACTTTGCGGTTGATACAATTGCCGAAGCTACAATTAACCGAAAAATATTAGAAATCTATCATGCCTTACAAATTACTAATTTAATAAGTAAAGAAAAAGTATTTGAAATGTATGTTAATAAAGTTAACTATGGAGCTAATGCCAGAGGTATTCAGGTTGCTTCACAATATTACTTTAATAAAGACTGTACTGATCTGAATCTGGTAGAAAGTGCTATGCTGGCTGGTATAATTCAGGCACCTAATGCTTATAATCCTTACAATGATATAGAAGCCTGTCAAAAAAGAACTGCTGATGTGCTATATCTGATGAATTATCATGGTTATATTACTGATTCAGAATATGAACTCGCTAAAAAAGTAAGAGTTGAAGACTTATTATATGGAAATACAATCACCAGTTCTAATGTTCTTACAGATTATATTGATGGAACTATTGACAATCAGGCCTATATTGATATTGTACTTGCTGAACTTGAAGAAATGTATGGCATTGACCCTTATGTTACTCCTGTAAGAGTGTATACAGCAATGAATCAGACTGTCCAGGCAACTTGTGATGCATTATCAAGAGGAGAACTATTAAAGTTTAAAGATAATAATATCAATGCTGCTGCTGCAGTTATACAAAACTATACCGGCTTAATTGTCGGTGTCTGTGGCGGAAGAAACTATAATGGACAAAGAATATTCAACTATGCCTATGATAATAGGGTTTCTCCAGGTTCCTGTTCTAAGGCAATATTTACTTATCCTTTAGCTTTTGAACATTGTGGTATGTCAACATCATTTACGATTGATGATGAACCAATGCGCTATACCGGAACAAATCTAATCTTTTTAAATGACACTGGAACATGGAATGGTGAAACTTCTGTTCAAAAAACTTTTCCGATGTCTTACAATGTTCCTTCAGTAAAATTATATAAATGGTTAAATGAAACAATTGGTTCGTCTGTAATGAAAAATTACTTAATAAATATTGGTCATGATGCTTCTATGGTTGAAAATATGAATGAACAGTTTGCGATTGGTTGTTTTGGATATTATATTTCACCTATTCAAATGGCAGCTGCGCAGTCTGTTATTTTATCAAAAGGTATTTATACTACTCCTCATACAATCACACGAATTGAGTTTATCAATTCATCAAAAGAGCCTATCGTAGCTAATGTTCCTACTGTTAGAGCTTTAAGTGAAGGTGCTGCCTGGTTAACAGCATATTTAGAATATATTGGTGTTAACGGTGGTACAGAAGATGATTATGTTGGCAACAGACGTCTAACAGCAATTAGAAGAAGCAGCTATGCTGTTTATGGAAAAACAGGTACAAATGGTTATGACCTTTCAGTTATTAGAAAATGGGGATATCCATATGGATCTGACCAAGACTTACTATATATATGGGGAACAAATGATTACTCATTCTCATTCTGGATGGGATATGACACTGGTAGATTCCAAGATAAAACAACCTATATATCATATGCCTATGCTCACGCTATGCGAGATGTTCCAGCAGTAAATGCTTTGTTAAATTCGGTTTATAATGCTTTCGGAACTCCTAAAAATACATTATCCAGACCATCATCAGTTACTACTATTACTCATATCAAAGGACTATATCCTTATACTGCTTTGCCAGATTATGCAGATAAGAAATATCAGACTACTGGTTATATCTTGGCTCAATTTGCTAACTTGGAAGAATATAAAGGTACAGAGGAAATTGTCACTCCTACAAAATTTGAAGGTTATTACAATAAAGATACAAAACAAGTAGAAGTTAGATTTTCTCCTTATCCTGATCCAGAAGCTTTAGAAATAGCTCCAAAATCTTATAGAGAAAAAAGATTAGGTAGATCCTATAATGCAAAAAGAAGATTCCATCCATCATGGATAGAGGGACGTATCCAATACTATGTTGATATTCAAAATAAGGAAACAGGTGAATTTGTTCAATTTGAAGTTTCTGGTGAAGATTATTTCAGTTTCGTTATTGAAAATAAAACTGATAAACCAATCGATTTTACCCTATATGGTTATTATGCTTATTCAATTTCAGGATTAAGAAGTGAAGCATTAAAATATGATATAACAGTTTTTCCTGAAAAAGATGTTGAAATACCAGATTCTGAAATCCCAGATCCTGAAATCCCAGATCCTGAAATTCCTGATAATAATTCAGAAACTGAACTTGGCACCCCATAGAATACATTACATTTAAAAGAAAGCATGGCTAAAATCAACCATGCTTTTTTATCCTTCTAAAGTTCAATTTAACTTCTCTTTTTGACAGATACCAATAAAAGGACAATTTTCACAAATAGGATTTCTGGCAAAACATTTATATCTTCCAAAATGAATCATCAGATGATGTAATTTTGACCAGTATTCCTTTTTAAATTTTATTTTTAATTTTTCTTCTACTTCAATTGTAGAATCGTTTTTATCAGCCAACCCTAATCTTTTACTTACTCTATTTACATGAGTATCAACAGCAATAGCTGGAACTTTAAATAATTCAGATAAAACTACATTGGCAGTCTTTCTACCCACTCCATCAAGAGTAATAAGCTCTTTATAGTTATCGGGCACTCTTGCATCAAACCTTTCTACAATTGCCTTAGAAAGACTGATGATATTTTTACTTTTGTTTTTATAAAGACCGATTGATTTAATAATCCTTTCAACATCCTTACTATCTGCTTTAGCCAATGAATATACATCAGGATATTCTTTAAAAAGAACTTCAGTTACTCTATTTACAGCTATATCAGTTGTCTGAGCACTTAAAACTACTGCCACTATCAGATGATAGTCACTTTGATAATTCAATTCACAACCAGCATCAGGAAACATTTCTAAAAGTTTCTGATAAATAACTTCACTATTCATCTTTAAGACCTTTAGCTAATATCTTATCAATATAATTAATCGATTTCTTATTATAAATTAATGCTTCTCTCAAAGCTTTAATTATAGTGTTATAATCATAAATTCTTAACCATTCAGAAATAATAGACGCTTCCTTTTGGGTCAAAATCCTTCCAAATTCTGATTCAAAAATATCAAAAATATCACTTTTTTCAATCATTTCATTTTTTACTTCAAATATATTATCAATATTAAATTTAATTTTACCATCATCCGTTACTAAGATTAGATAACCTTTGGATATCAAAGAAGCAATTGTATCATCAACAACAATTTTTTCCATGTTAGAACTTTTTGATAAAGTATTGATATTTTGAGGTTCATTATACTGGTTAAAATAATCAATCAGCAAAAGAATCAGAGCTTCATTGCTATTAAGCTTTAATTTTCCAATATTTTCTAAGATCCAGTTTCTTCTGTTGAAGTACCTTTTTTGATAAACTTTCATATAAATCACTCCATAAGTATTATACAATAATTTCCTTTATTTACATATAGTTTAACAATATGGTAAAATAATTTAGGTGAAAATCATGATTAAAAGAATTATTTTTTATGTATTAGTTTTAACACTTATATTTTTTGGAGTCTATAAAGTTTATCAAAGCTATAAACCAAAAGAAACTGAAAATCCAGTTATTGAAATTAATTATGAATTCGATATTGTATTAACTATCGAAGACTTTAATGAGCTGATTATCAGTAGCGAAGAACCGTTAAATGTAATTTTCTTTGATTCCTCTTCAATAAATTCACAATATTTATTCAATACTATACTGACAGAAATCATGATAAATAACGAAATAGAAAAAATTGAAAATCTGATTTATGTTAATTTAGTAGATTTCGATATCTCTGAATATAGTTCATTTAGATTGAAATATGGTTTCTCTTCGGTTCCAGCCTGTGCAAATATGAGTTATTCTGAAGGTTTGATAGTAGTAAATAATATTATTGAAGAAAGTAATAATAATATACTTACCATTCAGATGGTGCAGGATTGGCTGGTAAAAAACAATCTGATTAAATTAAAAGAATAAAAGTTGGGTCTAATCCAACTTTTCTATTATCATTTTGCTAAAGTGTGCAGCTCTTTTTGAGGCGATGAATTTATATTCGTTAAAGTCCAATTCATTGCCTTTTTTTGTGACTATATCAGAAAATGAGCGAATTATCAAAAACTTCTTATTATATTCATTGCAGCAATGAGCAATTGAACAGGCTTCCATATCACAACCGTAAGCCTCTGGAAAATGTTTTTGAATATAAGTAAGTCGTTCACCACTGCTGACAAAAGCATCACCTGAAACAATCGGCTTAATAAATACCTCATAATCATCATTTTTAATTACTTCATAAGCTAAATCAATTAATTCTCTTTCCGTAACAAAAGTATAATAGTTATTATCAAAAGATGGTTTGATTCCATCTATCGAGTATAAATCAAAATCATGATATGTTACTTTAGAGGCAACAATAACATCAGCTATATCAGCGCCATCATATAATCCTCCAGCTGTACCGATATTTATCACTAAGTCAATATCATAATTTTCTAAAATACTGGCAGTATTAATAGCACTTATTACTTTACCAATACCACAGGTAGCAATAATTACTTCTTTATTTCCAATTGTTCCAATAGTATAAGTTTGATTTCTGCTAACTACATTTTTTTTATTTACTAAAATTTGTTCGATAGCTTCTCTTTCACAGTCCATCGCGACCATTATCGCAATCATATACTCCCCTACTTTCTAAATAATTCTTGTTTTGACTTTTTACTATTTTAAAAGCTTTATTTAAATCTTTACAGGCAATTTCTATCTCTTTTGATGAATCATAATTTCTTAACGGATCTAATTTATCAGCCACAAATATCAGTTTACTATATGTGTCACTATCATCACCTAAACAATGATGTCTGATAGCTTTTAACATTTTTTTATGCCTTAAACAACAGGTATGTTTCAAATAATAATAACCAACATATTGATGCCAGACAGGATAACCATAATCTATTTCATATGGTTTATAGATATTCATATATATTGAAAGTTCTTCTTTCTTTAAATCTTTGGCAATGTCATGATAAAGTCCGATCAGATAAGCTTTATATTCATCTAAATTGTTTCCTCTGGCTATTTTTAAGCATAAATCAGCAACAGATAAACAATGTTTAAACCTGTCTTCATTAATATATGAACTCATGATTTTTTTGGCATAAAGACCATTGTTGAAAATATAACTGCAAACTTTTTTTTCAACTACAGATATTTTTCCTGATTTAAATAAATCGCTATATCTATCAGATTCATCATTTTCAACAATGATATATTCATATTCTTTATTTTTTCTCATCAATCTTTGATAATTATTTATTAAAACAAACTTACGGTATGGTTTTATTGCCAGTTTAATCATTTGTTCTCGATGATAAGTGTCACTGTTATTTGTTGAGTCAACATAAAAGCATACTAAATCAGCATTTTCATTTTTTAAAAATTTTTTTGCTGTTTCAATATGTGGTTTTGTTATCGGATCAAAAGCACTTATATATATCACTATTCTCATTTTGGTAACAATATTTTAGGCTCTTTAACATTCTTTTTATATAAAACAATTTTTCGGCCTAATTGACTGATTATTTCACTATTTGTTTCACTGGCAATCTCTATAGCCAAATGTTCTGGCTTCAGTGGTGAATTATTTAAAACAGAAATTTTAACCAATTCATGGGCTATCAGACCTTCTATTACTGATGTCAAAATATTCTCTGTTAATCCATTTTTTCCTACCATAATAGTCGGTTTTAAATTATTGGCCAAACCTTTTAAATATTGTTTCTGATGTTTCTTTAACATTTAAATCATCGCCTTTCTAACATTAACATTTATTTGAGGTGCAGTATAAATATCGATATTTGCTTTTTCACAAAATATCGTAATAAAACCTAATCCTGAAATAAAATATTCATTTTTGCCTCTATTCTTAAAAGAATGTTTTTTCATATCTGAGAAACTGTTACATCCTTTTAAAGTAGGTTTAAGTTCATTACCATAATTGTTTAACCATAATCTATCAGCATTTTCCTGTTTACTTCTTCTGATATTAAGCAAATTTGAAACATAAATAACCACATTCGCTCTTTTGTTATTCATGATATCTATTCTAGCAAGGCCACCAATTGAAAGGCTCTGATTTTCCATAAGTTGATAAACAACTGGTTTTATCTGTTTTAACGGGACAACAGTTTTTAATTGTTTATTAGTCAAATACATTTGCATAGAATAGTTTGCGATTATTCCAACTGTATCAATAATATGATATTCCTCAGTTTTAATTTCATTTAAGTTAATGGTTGTAGCTGGGTATCTGTTTACAGTAACAACTTTATCCTTCAACAGATGATTGATAATTGTACTTTTTCCTACATTTGCCAATCCTGTCATTATTATCGGTTTATCTTCAATATTGATATATTTATTAAAAGTTTCGATAAAATCATCATTAACCCCGCGCGTTATTATGGCTTTTGATTTAATATTTAATTTACTAATGCGATTTAAAACATATTCTCCAATTTTCTCATAATTGATTTTTTCAGGTAATAAATCACATTTATTTAAGATGATATTACAATTATTTTTACGATAAAAATCTACTAAGATACTATTTAATGAACTGTCAAAATCGAATATATCAATAATCCAGACAAAATTACCAGCTAATTTTTCTAATTGTTCAATTACAAAAGTATTATCAGGTAAAAAATCATTTTCTTTATGTTGATCATAATGAATCATTCTAAAACATCTTTGACAATAATCCATCTTTAAATCAATAACATAGCCAATATCATTCTGATTATTATTTTGTAATATGACTCCACATCCCAAGCATTTATTTTCCATCAGCTGTTACATCCTTAATAGGAAATAGTAGGCTATCAAAACAATGTTTAAAAAAATTAAGATTGCAGTGGCAATCGATAAAGCAGAAATGATATTTTCTTCTTTTTCTTCCTTTAGATATTTTAATTCTTCCTTATAAAGTTCCTGTTTATCAATATTTTCTTGTTTTTCAATTTCTTTAAAAACGTGGTCAGCTCTTTTTACATCCTTAGAATCAACCTGGTTAGTTATAACCAGCTGTGGTAAACCTTGAGTATTTAAATATGAACTTTCAGATTGTTCAATATACATCATTTGAGTATCTGTTAATTCAACTTTTTCAACAACATCTTCAGTAATCATATCTTTTGATATCATTTCCAAATGAATTTCCTGTTTTTCTGCTTGACCTATATCTTGATGTTCGTCTTCTACTTCAATTTCTTTTTGCAGTTTACTTGTTTCAGTTTCCTCATTATCTTTATTTTCTTCTATTTTTTTCATCGATAAGGTATCATATAATACTTCAATAATATCTTTTGTTTTTTCCTCTTCAGCCACTTTCTCATTTTCAACTACTATTTCATCTTCAACTGCTATTTCCTCTTCAACTACTATTTCATCTTCAACTGCTATTTCCTCATCAATTAAAGTTTTATTTTCATCAATTAAATCTATTTCACTGGAATCAGAAAACTCATAGTTATCATCAAAAATTTCTTCATCTCTCAAAACAATTTTTTCTGTTTCTTCATCTATAGAATCATCTTCCAAGTCTTCCTTTTCATAATCTTTTCTTTTACTTATAAACTGATAAACAATTAAAATAAGTCCAATTATTAAACCAATTATTGCGATAATTAATTGAACAATTGAATTTTCAAGTAAATACAATCCATTATAGTAGGTTATCAGCAAAAAACATCCAATAAATAAAGAAGCATATATACATAATAATAATATTAAACGCGAAATTTTATTCATAACTATACCTCCAGGGTTAATTCTTCAAATTCTTTTTTTTCTTTTTTCTTTGGAATATCAATAATTTTAACTTCTTCAATTCCGCTGCAGTAATACCAGTTCTCCATTGTTGAGGTAGAAAATCTTGAATCAGAACCTAAAAGATTTATATCTCTAGCTTTTAATTGTAGTGGCTCACTGTTGGAAATGATTCCTAAATCATCAGATAACGAGCTAACAATAACGTTTTTTATTTCTGCAGGATTAGTTTTATTCTTTTTAGCTATTAATAAGCCTTTAGTTGCACGTCTGGTAATTTGAATATCAGCAAGTTTTATACGCTTAGAATTACCTTTGGCAGTAAGAAAGATTGCTTCAGTTTTATTTGAAGAAATAATGTCCATGGCTGCCAGTTCATCTTCACCACTTAATCTAACAGCAATAACACCTTTTGCTCTTGGAGATACACTAGGAATTTCATCTATCGAATATCTTAAAGCATAACCATCTTTAGTTACTATCAATACTTCTTCATCTGCATAAGCCAGTTTGGCATCAATAACTCTATCATTGTCGTTCAAATTCATGGCTAATGAACTTCTTGAAGTTCTAACCAACTTCCAATTATTTAAATCTGTTCTTTTAATCATGCCACCTTTAGTCACCGTTATAATCCAGGCATAAGTATTAAAATCTTTGACAATATAAGCCGAAACAAACTGTTCAGCATTATTTACTTTAACATAATCCGATACATGATTTCCAATATCTCGCCATTTGGATTCAGCTATTTCATATAGTGGAACCAGAATATATTCTCCAGAAGCTGTAAATGCTATTAGAGTATCAATGCTGTCCGCCTCAACAAAGCCAAGCAACTCATCGGTTTCCTTTAAACCAGGAAGACAGCTATCTGTTGAATTGTAAGATCTTAACGAAACTTTTTTGATATAGCCATCTCTGGTAAATGAAATCATTACTCTTTCATTAGAAATCATATCTATCTTATCAATTACAATTTCTTCTATTTCATCTTCAATAACTGTATATCTTTCATGAGCAAACTTATCTTTTAATTGGTTCAACTCGGTACATAAAACCTTATTTAATGCAGTTGGACTGTTGATAATTTCATTTAAATCCTTCATTTCGTTGACCAGGAGTGTATATTCATCTCTTAAAGCAAATATATCAGTATTTGTTAAACGATACAGTCTTAATTGAACTATCGCTTCTGCTTGAGTTTCGGTAAACTGGAATCTGTTTATTAAATTTTTCTTGGCATCAGCTTTATCTTTACTTGAACGAATAATTTTTATCACTTCATCTAATACACTTACCGCTTTTATTAAGCCTTCCAGAATATGACATCTATTTAAACGTTTATCAAATTCATATTTAGTTCTTCTTAAAACAAAATCCTTATAAAACTCAACATACGCATCTAACATATCTAAAAGACCCATATACATTGGTCTATTATTAACGATAGCTACCATATTGTAATTATAGTAAACCTGCAAATCCGTATTTTTATATAAATAATTTAAAATTAAATTTGCATCAGCATCTTTTTTAATATCAACAACTATCTTTAATCCTGTTCTATCAGATTCATCTCTGACATCAACAATTCCTTCAAGTTCTTTATTATAACGAATATCATCAATTTTCTTGACAATATTAGTTTTAACTACTTCATATGGAATTTCAGTTACAACTAACTGCTTAATATTACCTTTTGCCTTTTCGACAGTTACTTTACTTCTGATAACTATTCTACCCTTTCCAGTAGTAAACGCCTCTTTAATTCCATCAATACCCTGAGCAATTCCTTTAGTAGGGAAATCAGGTCCTTTAATAATCTTCATTAAATCTTTAACGGTGCTTTCTGGATTATTAATACGATAAATTGTACCCTCAATTACCTCTTTTAAGTTGTGTGGCGGAATATTTGTCGCATAACCTGCTGCAATGCCGGTAGAACCATTAACTAATAAATTGGGATATTTAGCTGGTAAAACTGTTGGCTCATTTTCAGTGTCATCAAAATTTGGAGTCCAGATAACAGTGTCTTTATCAATATCTTCCAGTAAAGTAGCTGAAATTGGCGCTAACCTTGCTTCAGTATAACGCATAGCTGCAGCGGGATCATCATCAATTGAACCATTGTTTCCATGCATTTCAATTAAAGTATGATTAACTTTCCAATCTTGTGACAGTCTAACCATTGCATCATAAATTGAACTATCACCATGTGGATGATAATTACCAATAACTAACCCAACCGTCTTAGCACTCTTTCTGAATGCTTTTTCATGAGTATTGCCATCTTTATGCATGGCATAAAGAATTCTTCTTTGAACAGGCTTTAAACCATCCCTGGCATCAGGTAAAGCTCTTTCCTGAATAATTGTTTTAGCATATTCACCATATCGATCACTTATGAGTTCCTTTAAAGGAAGTTCTAATATTTTTTCCTCAATTACCTTTTTTTTCATATCAGTTTTCCTCCAAAATATATCCATCTTCCAAAGTGAATGTAACATATGATTCAATCCATTCTCTTCTAACAGCTGCATTATCGCCCATCAGGGTAGTAAATCTTTTATCAGTAGAATGATTGTCATCAATTCCAACCTGAATTAAAGTTCTAGTTTCCGGATTCATTGTTGTCTCCCATAATTGATCAGCATTCATTTCACCTAAACCTTTATAACGCTGTATTTCAACTTTTCCATACTTTTCCTTTAATTCCAATAGTTGGTCTTCATTATACGCATAAAAGAACTCTTTTCCTTTGGATACCTTATATAGTGGTGGTAAGGCAATATAAACCATTCCTGCATCGATTAAAGGACGCATATAACGATAAAAGAATGTTAATAGCAAAACCTGAATATGAGATCCATCTACATCAGCATCAGTCATAATAATTACCTTACTGTAATTACAATCTTCTACATCAAATGAATCACCTATTCCAGCACCAATTGTCTGAGTTAAAGTATATAACTCTTCATTTCTGTTTATTTCAGCCAATGTTGCTTTTTCAGTATTTAAAACTTTACCCCTTAAAGGTAATATGGCTTGATATTTTGAGTCTCTTCCCTGTTTAGCACTTCCACCGGCAGAATCACCTTCTACCAAAAATAATTCTTTAATATCAGAATCCTTTGATTGAGCCACAGCCAGTTTGCCAGACAGGGCTCTTTCATCTTTTTTGTTTCTTTTACTGATTCTTGCCTGTTCTTTAGCTTTTCTTGCTGCTTCTCTGGCAGCTGCAGCCTTTATCATCTTTTTTATTAAATTATTGGTAAGCTCTTTATTTTCATCTAAAAAGTAAGCCAACTGCTCTGAAATAAGATTATCCACGACAACTCTAGCTTCAGGTGTTCCCAGTTTAGCTTTTGTTTGTCCTTCAAACTGTAGTAAATCTTCTGAAATATTTACCGAAATAATACTGGTCAATCCTTCTCTTATATCACTGCCTTCTAAGTTTTTGTCTTTTTCTTTTAATAAACCGTTTTTACGGGCATATTCATTAAAACATTTGGTAAAAGCTGTTTTGTAGCCAATTTCATGAGAACCTCCAAAAGGGGTTCTAACATGATTAACAAATGAATATGAATTTTCTTCAAAGGAATCAGTATACTGAAAAGCAATATCAACAGTAATTTTTTCTGTTCCGCCATTAAACATTATGACAGGTGAAATAGTTGTTTTATCTTCATGAAGGTAAGCCATAAAAGCTTCCAATCCGTTTTCATAATAAAATTCTTCAGATTGGTTATGTCTTTCATCCTTCAAAATAATTCTCAACCCACCCATCAGAAAGGCGCTTTCTCTCAGCCTTTGTTTTATGGTGGCATAATTGTAGTCAATACGGCTGAAAATCTTTTTATCAGCTAAAAATCTTACCATACTTCCCGTTTTATTAGTATTCCCTAAAACCTCCAGTTTACCAACTTTAGAACCACCTTTTTCAAACTTCATACGATAGGTTTTACCCTGATAGTTGCTTGTTACTTCCAGCCATTCACTTAAGGCATTAACAACTGCTGCCCCTACACCATGTAATCCACCGGCAACCTTATAACCTTGCTGACTGGAAAATTTACCTCCAGCATGAAGCTCAGTAAAAATAACTTGCAAAGTAGACATACCACTGACATGCTTGCCAGTTGGCATTCCTCTTCCTTCATCTTCTATACATATAACATTATTTTTTTCAATCGTTAATTTAATACAATCACCATAGCCGTTTAAAGATTCATCGATAGCATTATCCATGATTTCCCATACTAAATGATGCAGACCATATTGGTCAGTTGAGCCAATATACATACCTGGTCTTTTCCTTACAGCTTCTAAACCTTTTAAGATCTGAATACTGCTTTCATCGTAAGATTTAACATTTTTGGCCATAAATAAAACACCTCTATTACAATAAATATTATATCATAAAAATTGCATCCTTCATTTAACTAATATATAATTTATAAAAGGTGATAATATGAAGTTTTTTATTTTTTCAGTTTTAAACTATATCGTTGGTTCCATACCCTGGTCCCTGGTTATCGGCAAAGTTTTTTACAATACTGATGTCAGAAAACATGGCTCAGGAAATTTAGGCGCAACCAATACAGGTAGAACATTAGGTAAAAAGGCAGCTTATGCGGTTGCTGTTTTAGATGCTCTGAAAGGATTTTTCATGTTTTTAATATTATCAGCAATTGATTTCAAAACAGCTTGTCTAACAATTATCTTTGTACCGGTTGGTCACTGCTATCCCCTTTTTGCTAACTTCAAAGGTGGTAAAGCAGTAGCTACTACTTTTGGCATCATACTGGCTGTTTCTATCTCTAGTTTAAAATCATTTATTTTAGTCTTTTTACTACCACTGGCTATCTGGTTTTTAATTAGCTGGGTTACCGAATATGTTTCCCTTGCTTCTTTGATATCGACATTGATTTCAGTAATTGTTTCCTTTTTCGTTTGTCATAGATATGTTTCATTTGCCTTGTTTGCTATCTGGTTATTAGTTACCTTTAAACACAAAGAAAACATTGAAAGACTGATAAAAGGAACAGAAAATAAAAGAAACTATTAAAAATGGATTTTGATATGATCCCTCCAAAGTAGACACACGAAATATACAAAAGTGAGTTTACAAAGGAGGGATTTTATTATGGGAAGAAAACCAAAGATATCTTATGAAGAAAAGATACAAGCAGTTGAAGATTATCTAAGTGGAAAAGAAAGTGCCGTAAACATTGCTAGAAGATTAAATTTAGAAAAAGGTGGAGACGATAAGATTCGGTTATGGGTTAGAAAATACAAAACCAATGGTCCAGAAGCGCTACTTTCTAAAGAAAGAAACAACAGCTATACAAAAGAATTTAAACAAATTGTTGTAGAAGAATACATCAACGGTGAAGGTTCTTTAGAAAATTTAGCGATAAAACATCAAATACCAGCACCTTCTACAATATTAAACTGGATTTCAAAGTATAATAACCTTAAGGAACTGAAGGATTATAATCCTGAACCGGAGGTGTATACAAAGATGGCATATCGCAAAAAGACAACAATTGAAGAAAGAAAAGAAATAGTAAAATACTGCCTAGATAATAATAAAGACTACAAGACAACAGCTTCAAGATATGATGTTTCATATTCACAGGTATACAGCTGGGTTAAAAAGTATTTATCAGAAGGTGAAGAAGGACTATTAGATTGTCGAGGAAAACGAAAAGTTGAATCTCAATTAACCGAATTAGAAAAGGTTCAAAGAGAAAACAAGATTTTAAAAGCAACCGTAAAAGAATTACAGATGGAGAGAGAACTATTAAAAAAAGTTCAGGAAATCGAAAGGAGGCGATCTTTTCCAAAACGAAAAATGAAGTAAAATATCTGGCGATTAAAGAACTTAGTGAAGAAAAGAATTATAGTGTGCAGTGGATGTGTAAGAAATTAAATGTATCTAGAGCAGCCTATTATAGGTGGTTAAATAGAGAAATACCTCAAAAAGAGTTAGAAGATATCGAATTAGGTAAATTAGTATTAAAATATCATCAAAATTATAGTGGAGTCTTAGGTTATAGAAGAATGACAATGTTTATTAATCGTCATTATAATAAAAACTATAGATACAAAAGAATTCGTCGCATCATGAGAATTGTAGGTGTAAGTTCAACTATTAAAAGAGTTAGAAAGTGTTGTACAGTATCAAACAAAACTGATCAAAAAGCAGAAAACATTTTAAATCGTAACTTTGAAGCCTACGCTCCAAATGAGAAATGGACCACCGATGTCTGTGAACTTAAGATACCAAAGAGTGATAAGAAATTTTATTTAAGTGCCTTTTTGGACTTGTATGATCGCTCTATTGTTGGGTGGCAACTAAGTGATACTAACGATAATAAATTAGTTTTTGATACCTTAAATAAGGCTATTGAAGCTAATCCACAAGCCCAACCATTATTTCATAGTGATAGAGGTTATCAATATACCAGTCCAGCATTTAGAAATAAACTTAAACAACTTGGAATACAACAATCAATGTCAAGAGTTGGTATGTGTATCGATAATTGTCCTTCAGAAGGATTATGGGGCATTATTAAAGATGAGATGTATCAGATGTATGATATACACGATGAAAAGTCCTTAATCCAAGCTTTAATAGATTATATAGAGTTTTATAACTATCATCGATATCAAGAGAGATACGATTGTAAAGCGCCTATGGAAGTTAGATTAGAAGCTTTACAAGCTGATATACCTAAAAGGTATCCAATACCTATTAATAGACGTATTGAAAAATACAAAGCTAATTTAGCAAGTAAAAACCCAACCGAATCTTCGGCTGGGCTAGAATTATTTTAGATATTTCCCGTGTCTACTTGACAGGGAGCAGATCA